>OFGF01000224.1_pt1 | contig 56459 bp, 65 predicted proteins | sample 1521711 | NCBI WGS metagenome assembly OFGF01 (sample SAMEA3504092, study PRJEB24116) | mouse gut metagenome | biome: mouse gut; feature: mouse-associated habitat; material: faeces | place: Denmark | collected 2011 | reverse complement strand
AATGAGGTCTTTAAACATAAAGAACCTGCCATCTTTAGATGTGCAGAGTAGTCAGTAATGGAATTAAATTAGATCTTGATAAAAATTTATGTACATTTAATAAATTTGAATGCAAATTTATCCTAAAAAAGTATAATACTTATCTTAAAGAATGTTTAGAAAAAGATAAGTCTAATATAAAATATTGTAGATTAATAAGAGAACCTTTCAATAATGGATATAGATATTATGTTCAATTAGTTATAGATAGTACTCCTATATTAAAATTTTCCAAAGGGAAAGGAATAACTGGAATAGATCCTGGAGTTAGTTCTATTGCTGTAACAACAGATTCTAGTTGTATGTTAGAAGACTTAGCTCCTAATATAGAAGAACATAATAAAAGAATAGTAGAAATCCAGAAAAAGATGGAAAGAAGTCGTAAAGAAACTAATCCTAATAACTATAATTCAGATGGGACTATTAAGAAAGGTTCTAAATTTAAGAAAACAAAAAATTATAAACATTTAAACAAAATCTTTAAAACTCTTCATAGAAAAAGAAAATGCTATATTAAACAAAATCAGGAAAGATTAGCAAATAAAATTATTAAAGAAAGCAATACTATTTTTTATGAAGAAATGGACTTTAAAGCATTAGGAAAAAGATCTAAAAAAACAGAAAAAAGAGATACAGTATCTACAGTTACTACTAAATCTGGAGAAACTAAAAAGATAAAAAAATTTAAAAGAAAAAAGAGATTTGGAAAAACACTTTTAAATAAAGCTCCAAGTCAATTTTTAACTATTTTAATTTTAAAGTGTGCTTTTTATGAGGTAGACATATTTCCTATAGATACTAAAAATTTTAAAGCAAGTCAATATAATCATATATTTGATGAATATAGAAAAAAAGAATTAAACGAAAGATGGAATATTTTATATAATAGTGATTTTGAACCAATATTAATTCAAAGAGACCTTTATAGCTCTTTTCTTATAAAAAATACTAATGAAGAATTAAATCATCCTGATAGAGAGAAATGTTTAAAGAGTTTTAATAATTTTATAGATTTACATAATAAATGTATAGAAGAAGTATTAAAAACAAACCATAATAGATTAAGTTGTTTTGGGTTTTAAGGAAAAACAAAAAATAAATATATAAAATGAACGAATAAACAAAACATAAATCAAAAGAATTAAAAAAATAGGAGATTATAAAATAATCTCCTAAAGGTTTTCGGCTAGACCTTGTACTTAGCAAGTAAGCTATGTCTAGTAATAGATATTAACTGAACGCATGTCAAAATCTGACCAATACCATTATTAATAGTTCAGTATACTGAATGCAATAATGGCAAATCAGACAGGTTGTTTAATGCGAACTAAATCCAGTTGGCTTTAGACAACTGGTAGTTCAATATCTCTTTATATTCTTTATATTTTTCCATATCATTTGAAGTAGATACTACTTTATAACCTAAAAGTTCAAGATAAACTCCCAGCACACTTCTGTGACATAAAAATTCATTTTGACAAAAGCATCCTAAAAATATGTTTTTGTTTTTGTCAAAAGAAATTGGAGTGTCTTTTATGTCTTTCATATACCAGGGAATATATACACTTTTAAATTTATCGCTGGTCCATCTAAAAGCATTCTTTTCTTTTAGGTAATAATTGTAAAGCTCATTTGATGGGGAGAGGTCTGGAATGTTTTTAAGCCATGTTTTATTCTTTACATTTCTTACTATTCCGTAAACCTCATCAACTTTAATAATTTCTTCATTATAAAGAGAAATTTTTGTGTCTATTTCTCCTATATTTCCAATAATAATCATATATTCCTTTTCTCCTTTCTTTGTAACTATATTAATATTATTTTATCACTTTTAAAGTCGCTTTTGTATGTTCTCTCTCAAAATATTTTTTAACTTCTTCCTCATTTAATTCTTTTATATTTTCATCTTTTTTAACTTTTTTTTGCTGCATTGTTATATCATCAATAGTTACATAGATAATGTAGTTATTATAATTTAACATTATTTTTTCTATTTCTTCGCCATTTGTTACCAGCCCTACAGTCGTTTTAATATCATATAAATTATTTATTTGAACTGGTATTTTTATATAATTAAAATTTTTAGTTATAAATCTTTTTTCTTTTTTTAAGCCGTAGCTTTCTGGAATAGTATATTCATATTTTAAGTTTTCTTGTAATGATTTTAAATATGTATAAAAGTCCCCTGTTTTGTCTTCTTTTTCGATAAATTTTTCAAATTCATCTCTTTTTGCTGTTTCTTTTTTCATATTATTAATCATTATTTCTTTAGGGATTATTCTTGATTTTATAAATATATATCCCATAATTAAAAATATTATTGCTAAAAGGAGTATTCTTTCTTTAGGGCTTCCTATAATAAATAAAAAAATAGCTCCAGATATTGCAATTATACCAGCTAATATATCTAAGATAATATTAAATGCTGGTTTGGATAGCTTTACTATGGAGCATACGCTCTTTTGTATTTTTTCTTTCACGATTAACATTCCTTTCTTTTTTATTATAAAAAGTATAACATTAGTTTTTGTTTTTAACAACTAACTTTTATATTTTCTTTTTATGTTATTTATATGTTTTTGCTTAGTGGTATTTGATACATTTGATAATTTTTTCTTTGCTGCTAGCAGCGAGGTATTCTTTCTTACCAAATTTAACAATAAAAAAAGCATCCACCAAGGACGCTTTAGTTGCCTACTTCGTGATTTCTCACACTCATTCTTCGGACTTCGGGGTTAACCGCAGGTCTTCCTTAACCTCCTTGGAAAAGGACAACAGCCCAACGCTTACAGCGCAAGGATGTGTTCCAACGTCTTTTCACAGACGGTGGCCCAATCCTCATGCTTGTCGCACATGTCCTCGAAAAAATCGTCATGAGAACAAACTGTTCCCACGCGACCAGCAGCAACTGCTTTTTCAAGCAGAGCTCTGTTAATCTCGAGTTCACGAGCGGCATAAGCATCAGCATCCCATTCCTCGAGCCGCTTTTCAGCAGTCTCGATGAAAAAGACACCAGGGCTATTGATGAAATACCAAAACTTCATCATGCCTTCTCCTCCTTTCTTTTTATTTTATATGATTTATGTAAACAGCCTGGGTGGCTGGATTTTTATACCCTTATTACTTCTTTATTACGTTATTACATACTTAAATTATATCACAAATATTTTATAAAACAATAGTTCTAAAAACACATACTGCTGTAAGGTGGTTTTGTGTTTAAGACTACTATATTTATTCTATTTTTTATTGAAATTTTAATGGTTTAATGGTATAATTATGCTATATATAAAATAAAAGGAGGTATTGTATGAAAATATCCGAGATTAGTGATTTACTTAGAAATTCAAATTATATTCCAACAAAAGCTATTACATATGCTGTATCTGGTTGTATAAATGATAATTTTCCACTTCTTATTGAAGGAGACCCAGGTGTTGGGAAAACTAGCCTTGCCAAGGCTGTAGCTAGTATGTTAAATCTTCCTATTTATAGGGTTCAGTTTTATGAGGGGCTTAGTGCTGATAAAATTCTTTTTGATTATGATTACCAAAAACAACTTCTTACTATAGAATCCATTAAAAGTGCTCTTGAAGGAGAACTTAAGGGGAAAAGTATTGATGAGGCTATTAATATTGCTAAAGATATTAATTTTTATGGGAAAGACTTTCTTATTAAACGTCCTATATTAAAATCTATTGACGGGACTGAAAGATGTGTTCTTCTTCTTGATGAGGTAGATAAGTCATCAGAAGAAATTGAATATACTTTACTTGAAATGCTTGATGAGTTTAGTATTACTATTCCTCAATTTGGAACTATTAAATGCCCACCTGAGCTTAAACCTATTGTATTTTTAACGTCAAATAATTATAGAGAGCTTTCTGATGCTTTAAAAAGAAGGTGTAATTATCTTTTTATTAAAAGAAAAACTAAAGAAGAAATTATGGAAATTCTTAGACTTAAGGCTAATGTTTCTGAAAGTATTGCTAGAGGCGTGTCTAATTGTATGGAGAAAATCCAAAAACTTGGATTAAAACAAGAACCATCTATTGCTGAGGCAATTGATTGGGCAATGTATTTACAAAATAATTTTGATGAGACAAACAAAGATGATATTGATTACTCTATATGCGTTCTTGCTAAAAATAAAGAAGATACAGAAATTATTAAAAAGTCTGGAATTCTTAAAGACATAATTTCATTATAATGGTTATGCAATTTTTAGAAGCGAGGTGATTTTTTTGGTAATTGATTATATTGTTGATTTTTCTCAGTATTTAAATGATAGAGATTTTAATATTTCTAATGATAAAATTTCTTGGTTTTTTGAAATGATGGCTGAGGAAGAAATTGATTTTACAAATGAAGATGATATTCTTGAACTTATGAAAATTGTTTTTTGCTCTAAAAGATCACATGTTGAACTTTTACCATCTTATTTTAAGGATTATTTTAATAAAAGAGAACAATTTTTAAATGTATCTAAGATGGAAGCTAAACAAAAAGAGTCAAAAAATAAGCTTATCGAAATAACAAATTCTAAAAGATCAAGAATTGATGATATAAAAAAAGAAATAGAACAAGTTTCCTTACATGTGCAACAGGAAAATAATGATTTAGAAAGATTACTTACTAAAGAAGAAGAAAAGTTTGTAAATGAAAACATAGGTGCTATTAAAAAAATAAAGCTAAAAAATAAAAAAGGAATGAATTTTATTAATGATTGTATTATTAATAATATGGGAGAAGCTTTTAGTGAATATTCTAGTAACTTTTTAAGTGATTTGGCAAACGAATTTGTTAAACTTAGTGAAAAAGCACTTTCTAAATCTGATATAGCTACATTTAGTATATATCAAAAGGTTTTTAATATAATTAAAAGACTTTCTAAAGTTTTAGCAAAACAAAATAAGATAACTCAGGGAAAAATAAAGGTAGCTACTAAACATCTTGAAAAAGAAATATCTGATATTGAAGATGAAATTGCTAAAGAAGAAAAGAAACATAGAGAAATTCAAAGAGAACTTGATTCTTTGATGTCAAAAATAAATGATGATATGAAGATTGTAGAAAAAGAAACTCCTCTTAATCATAGAGATGTTTTTATTGGTAAAAATGCAGTTCAAATTATAGGGGATAATATCCCTGATTGTATTCAAACTGATTTCAAAAAGCTTGGGGCTAGTGACCTTCATACTATTTATTATTATATAAAAAGAAATCTTTTAAAGTTTAAAACTAGGATGACTAGAAATATTAATACTAAAGAAAAAAGAAAAATTGATATTAAAGAAACAATACAAAATGCTTGTAAGACAGGTGGGCTTCCTATTAATATTTGTTATGAAAAGCCTAAAATTAATAAGACTAAACTAGTTTTAGTATTGGATGTTTCTGGCTCTTGTAAAGAAGCTTCTGAAATGATGCTTACTTTTATGTATTCATTACAATCAGTTTTCCCTGGTGGATGTAAGACTTTTGCTTTTGTAGATTCTTTATATAATATATCTGAAATTATGAAAGCGTCTGATATTAATGAATCTATTAAAGATGTTTTGGATACTATCCCAAGAAAAGGTGTTTATTCTAATTATTTTAAACCACTTCGTTCTTTATGGGTTAATAATAAACAAGAAATTACATCTGATAGTATTGTTATTTTTATGGGTGATGCTAGAAATAATGCTAATGATCCTGGGCTGGAATATGTTAAAAATATCGCTAGAAGAGCGAAAAAGGCTTATTGGCTTAATACAGAACCTTTTGATAAATGGGGTTATAAGGATTCTTTGGCTTTTGAATATGCTAAGTTCTTTAAAATGTATGAAGTTCTTAATGCATCTGACCTTATTGGTTTTATTAATTTAATATAAGGGGGTGGCTTTTTTGGATGGCGTTATCGTTAAAATAGATAAGAAGGATAAGTCTTATTCTTTGCTTCTTGATTATATTAGGGAAGAACTTAATTTTCCAAAGCTTAAATCTTTTGAGCTTTTTGATGCTCCTGATATCTTTTATGTTATTGCTAAAAAAGAAGGATGTACTGAAAGACATAGATTTGAATTAGAGAATTTTACTACTAAACTTAAAAATCAATTTCTTAGTCTTTATGAAAAGTATTTATCAGATCCTAGATATAAAAGTAATTTTTGGAATGCTTTTGTTAATGATAAATTTGATTTTATAAGAGAAGAAATATATTTGTATTTCAAAAATATTTTTCCAGAGGCCAATTTTAATCTTTTAGATAAAAATATACTTAATGTTACTTTTAATGAGGATTTAAATATAGAAGATATTTCAGTTCAAGTAAATCCAAAACAAGTAAATTTACATTCTGAAAATCTTCTCCAAAAGATTATTGATAATTATATCGAAAATATTACAGATATTGTTACTAAAAAAGTAAAAAGCTTAAATGATACTTCTAAGCAAAGAGCTAAGACTTGTGCTATTAATAATTGTATTAATGATGTTTTAGAAATTGTAAATAAAAAGAAAATCTTTAGAGATTGGACTCTTTTTTCTAATTTTATTGTTTCTAAAGATAATCAGTTTAAAGAAAATTTTAACTTAACAAAAATTATTGATAGTTCTGCTTTTAAGAAACAAGAATATTTTTTATATAAAAAACTTGGAATTAAAGAATTTAGATTTTCTTATACTGGGGATTATATTGATTTTTTAGTTAAAAAAGTAATCGAGCATTTTAAAGATAAAAGTATTTACAGAATACATGACTTGTCTCATATAAATGCAGTAAATGATATTTATGAAAAATATAATAATTCTGTGAATTTACTCCTTTTTGGATGTGATAAGTCTGATGTAGCTAAAGTAAAATATTTTGTAACTTTTCCTGATGTAGATACTGTATTTGTTAATGGTGAGCTTTTGGAGGGATATTTAAATAATAATTATGGTAAATACGCACTTCATGTAAACTTTAGTGATAATTATGAAAAGGTATCTCAGTCTTTTAAATATAAAAAAGCATCTTCATGTATGGAGTATTTCTATGAGTTACTTAATAAATATAACCTAAAAATTGATTTTAAATATGGAGATGGACTTCTTTTTGGAGATACTTTTATATTGGCAACATATGCTGGGATTTGTAAGGGGTTTTTACTTAATATGCCTTATTATAAAGACTCTGTTTTAGATTGGAAGAAAAAAATAAAAGAGTATTTTTCTATGATAGAAGAAAATCTAAAAAATGAGTATAATAATAAGCTTGAAAAAGCGTTATTCAATTACCCTTTATTTTTTGGAATGTATTTACCAAGAGCTATTGCAGAAGTTATACAAAAAAATCCTAAATACATAACCGAAAATGTAATTGCGTCAATTCTTCGCAATTCATCAGATAGGTTTAGTTTTAATATTTCTTATACTAAAGATTGTGGCAAGTTTAAACTATTTAAGGCTTTAGAAATAAAAGATGTTTTAGAAAAAATGGTTGATAGCGAGCTTATTACAAAACAACAAAAAATAGGTGATTTTGGAGCTTATTATATATATCACACTGGGAAAGATATTGATATTTTAAGTTATAAATATAATCTTAGCCTTAAGGAAATATTTTCTAAACTTAAAAAGAATTTTAGCGAATTTCTTACTGATGATGAATGTTTTACTATTTTTGAATACTTTAAATCTAAACATACACATACTCTAAATGATTATCTTTATTTAGTAAAATTAATAGAAAATAAAGGTTTTTTATGTTTTTATAGAGATGAAGTTATTTTATCTTTTAAGGATTGTCCACTAGAGATTGTTGAACTTATTAAGATGAAATATAAAACTGAAACTGATACTGAGATTAAAAAAACTTATAGATTAATTTCTAAAATGGTGTAACTGCATACAATAAACAGAAAGGCGGTGATTATTTGGATGATTTTATTATTGTTTCGATTAGCAAAGACTTAAAGAAAAGCTATCCTGATTTAATTAAATATATTTTTAAACAGGCTGAACATGAACGTGTTGAGGCTTTTGGCTTTTTAGATAATCCTAAAGTGTTTTTTCTTAAATATAACTATTTAGGACAAAGAAAATGGAAGCCTGTTAATCTTGATGATATTCCTATAATATTTCAGGAAGATATTGAGTGTTTGTTTGAAGATTGTCTTAGAAATGAAGCTTATGCTAACAGATTTTTAATGCAATTTGTTGAGGACAATTTTGCTGTTTTAAATGATGAAATTTATTCTTATTATAAAGAAGTTTTTCCTCAAGCAGAAATTAAACTTATTGATAAGAAAAATATTTCTATTGAATTTAAGAATGATTTAGATTTTTTAAATTCAACAGAACAAATAAAACCAAAACTTAATGATAATTTAAATATTAAGTCTGTATTACATGATTATATCAGTGCTATTGATTCTAAAATTTTAAATAAAGTGGAATATTGGAATAATTCTATTTTTTCTAAAAGAGCACAGAAAAGTAAAGATCAGTTTGTAGATATGGTTATAGAAAAACTAAATAGAAGTCCAGACAGTGTTGGGTGGATTTTTAATATTAATGGCTTATATACATTAGATAGAAACTTCTTTTTAAGTATTAGTTATTATAATTATTTTGATTTTTCTAAATTTGTAAAAGAAAAGTTTATCATTAATGATTCTTTTGGTTTAACTGATTATAAGTTTTTGTATGTTGATGAGTATGTGAATGTTGCTTGTTTTGATATTTTTGAATTTGTAAAAACTCAAAAAATATTTTCAAAAAATATTAATGTTTTTAAAGATATACAAACTATTTATGATATTTATAATACAAATTTAATAAGATGTCTTCATGGAGCAAAAAATCATGATTTTGATTTAGAAGAATATGTTTTATTTCCAGACAATTCTTCTATATATATCAAAAGTTCTCTTTGTAATGGTAGTACTTATTCAGATGAGCTTTCGCCTAATTGTATTGTTTATACTGATGAATGTAACCGTGTTTTAGAAACTATTAATAATAATTGTTTTAAAGAAGTTAAAGAATTTTTATTTCACATCCTTGATAAATTTAATATGAATTTAGATTTTGTTCTTGGAAAGGGACTTTTATATGGAGAAACTGTTGTTTGTGTGACTGATAATAGTATTAAGAGACAACAAGATGTTTTGTTTTCAATGCCTCTTTTTAGTAAATCTCCATCTTTATGGAAAGATTGTCTAAGAAAAAACTTAATTAGGGTTAGAAAAGAGATGCAAGATCATTTTTTTGTTAATAGAGCGGCTTTTTTTAATGAGTTTGATGGGTTTGCAGGGATGTTTTTATCAGAAGAAATAATTTCGCTTCTTAGGCTTAATCCTCATCTTACTGAAAATACTATTTGTTTAGTTATTAAAACAAAAGAAAAAAGAGCAGAATACTGTTTAAATTATCCTGATAATTGTGGTAATTTTAATTTATTTTCTTCAAATGAAATAAAAGATGAAATTAAAAGATTAGTAGATGCTGGTGTTTTATATGCCACTCAAAAACTTGATGGTAGTTTTTTATATAATGTTTATGATGTGGATAGAGAAATTGCACTTCGTTTTCAAAAGCCCTATCCTGTATTTTTTAAAGAATCTTTTAAAAAATTACAAAAAGGAAAAGAGCTTACTGATAGGGAGTGTGAGGTTATTTTTAATGAAATTGTTAGAAAAGATAAGAAAGAAATAATTGATTTTATTCATTTATTGAATTTGAGTAAAAATAAAGGATTTTTATCTATTTATAAAGATGAATTTATTGAGGCTTTTTCTACTGTTCCTAGTGAGGTTACTAGTTTATTAGAAATGAAATTACAATCTGAAAATGATGTTTACATAAGAAATATTTATGGGCTTATTTTGAGGCTAGAGAAGATGTGTATTTTAGCAAATGATGATGAGATTATTTAAATAATTTTATTATTTTGTTTGAAGGAGGGATTTTTTTGTACGAAAAAAACATAGATGATATATTAGGTTTTTTAAATGAATATGAACATTTAAGAGGATATTTGGGTTCAAATAAAGTTCTTAGAAAGGATATAAAAAGTATTATTATTAGAAAAAATAATATTAAAATTACACTTATTGACGGAAAGCTTTGTTCTTTTAGTAATAAAAAATTTAAAAGAAATGTTAAAAAAGATTTTGATAAAATTTTAAAAAAATATAGTATAACAGAAGAAATGCCTATAAATGGAGCACTCGAGTTCTTTAATAAATATAGAAATGATATTTGTGATGGAGTAAAATCATATTTTAAAGATAATTTCGAGGATGAGTTTGTTTTGAATTTTAGAGAAACTGAAAAGGCTGTTGTTATAGGTATTAAATATAAGGAAAATATTCTTAATTATGACATTTCTTATGCCAATTTAAATGATCCTAAATGTAAAGATGGAGAAAATTTTTCAAGACCTAGGATAAAAACATTTATTATTTCTAAACTTTGTATTTTTATTAATAATATTATTGAAAAAAACTGGAATAAAGATGAAGAATTAAAAAAGCTTGAGAACAAAATATTTAAAAATATTATAAGTCTTTTAAATATTTCTTATAATGATAAATATGCTTTTCTTATAGAGGGTGATTTTGTAATTATTAAATATAATGACATAAAATATAATACTAATATAAGAATTCTTGATTTTATTAATATTGATAATTTATGTAAAGTTAATAAGTATCCTGATGAAACTGGTATCATTTATTATATTTATGAATTAACACTTAAAAATAATGAGTATTTTGATTTTATTTTTAATATTACCAATCAAGTTAAGAAACAATTAGATAAAGTAAAATTGTTAATTACATATAAGGATTATGATGAAATCAATGAAGTTATTGGGGAAAGTTTTAAACTTTATAGGGATAATGCGCTTATTATATTTAATGGAATTCAAAAAGCAAAGATAAAAAATAAAAAGGTTTATGCTTATTTTAATGATTTAGATACTATTTATATTGAAAATGAATTACAAACTATAAAATATAATTTAAAAACAAAAGATAAGATGTGTATTTATAGTGAACAGTATGAATCTTTATTAAAACTAATAAATAGCCAAGAGCATAGGGAGTGTTTTGATTTTTTTAAAGAAATGATTAATAGTAATTCTTATTCTTTTTCTTATCGAAAAGGAAAGGGTATTTTATTTGGTGATCTTGAGGTTAATATTACTGATAAGATTAGCGGTTATAATATTATAAAACAAATAAAAATTGCTCCTTATACTAATTCTGTTATTTTATGGAAAAGAGAAATTGTAAAATTATTTAAAGATTTAGATATTAGGTTTAAAAAGTATGATGAGGTATTAAGATTAGACTTTTTAGATAAAAACTCTAATATAAAAGATAATTTTTTAGTATTAGATATATTAGGACTTTTAAAACAAAATTCTTTGGCAAAAGATGATATTATAAATATATTTAAAGGAAGATGCAAAGTAGGAAATCTTAATTATGACAATTACTTTGGAAAGTATACATTATTAAGTGATGATGAAATTTTAAAAACTTTAGATATTTTAGAAAAGAAAAAAATAATTGAAAATTTTGATGGTAAGTTTATAATAAAAGACATTCATTATTATGACTATCTTAATATTAATATTTCTTCTTTAACACTTAAGTTAAATGATAAAATACAAAATGAAGAAATACTAACAGATACTGAGTCTCTCTATATGTTAAACAATATTCTTAAAAAACAAAGTTTAACTTTAAAAGATTATATAAATATATTTTCATTATTTAATAATATAAGATTTACATCAAGATATTTGACTGATATTTTATCTATTTTTAAACTTGCTCCTACGAGACTTAAAAATAAAGATGAGGCTGAGTCTTTAACTTCGTTTTTGAAGATGAATTTGTGTGCTGACATTGATATTAATAAAAAGAAAGTTATACAAAAAATTTTATATTCTGATAAAGAAAATTAGAGGCCCAAAGCCTCTAATTTTTTTCAAAATAATAGAATCCTTTATAAGTACTACCTAAAGCAGCAATCTCAAAATAGTAATATCCATCAAAAGAATCATCATCTAGAATTTTTTCATTTTCTTTTACCACTTTAAGTGGATGTTCTAAGGTTTTTAATCCTTTATACCAATACCAGCCTTCTCTTTTTACAAGATTTTTTAGAAGCTCATCTATGTTTTTAGCTTCATCTATTTCTTTTTGAAGCTTTTTAGTAATTTTTGCGAAAATAAAATTTCCAATATGAAGTTCACAATTTTTATACCATTTCTTAAATTCCTCATATTCTTTGCTTTTTAAATATTTTTCTTTTGTATCTAATTCCATATTTTCATGCTGTTTTTCACAAAAATGACCTAGATATAAAAATTCGTTTCCTTTCGCATCCAAGTATGAATATCCTGGTTTTAGGTCTTTTTCTTTAAGGTATTTATTTCGAGTTGTTATTTGTTTTATGGGATTATTGTCTTCATCAAAAATAGGATTTTCTTTATTTTGATGAGGATACCAATTAAGTTCTAAAAAGCCCACATTGCCATCTCCTGTAATTGTACCAAAGATATCTCCTGTCTTATCAATTGCGATAAATGGATTGATTTTTTCAGCATAAGATACTGGAGTTATTCTTAGGTCTAATACTTCCATTTTAAAATAATCTCCATTAAAAACATCTTTAATGCCTGATGTTGCAAGAAATATAGATTTGGTTTTGTGGAACTTGCCAGCTTTTGTAAGCGGAAGATAAGAAAAAATATCAATTCCTAATTTCTCATCTATAATATCTGTTGCTAGCTTGCAAAGTCTTTCAACTTTGTTTTTGTATTCATCTTTGTCAATTGGTTTATTCTTCTCATCTGTAAATTCTTCAAATGATTCTGATTCTGTTAACTCTAACATTTCCTTTTTCTTATAATTTAAGAAATCGATATCTAGAATTAATGTAAGATCTCCTTTTTTAAGTGTTTTAAGTGTCATGAAGTTTTTTCTCCTCTCTCTAAAAAATATATACTTGTGTATATAATTATATAGTTTTTTTCAGACATATATCAATACGTAGTTTCATTTTACTTCTGCAATTGCAATATAAGATACGATTTTTTTCCTATTAAAATCGAAAGAACTTGCCATATTACCAATTTTAGAACCTAATGGTACAAGTTTGGGAATATTGAAAAACATTTCTTTTTCAAGCCTATTTGCAGTTAGTCCTAAATACCATTCACTATCGATTTCTCCTTTTATAAATTTATTAAAGTTAGCATATTCATCATATTTATAAATTTCTCCTGTTGGAAATGTGATACTATCTGAACTAAACTCATATATTGCTAATGGTTTATAGGATTTGACTCTAATTCCCATACGTGTAGCATTACCATATTGTACTAAATCATTATAATACATAAAATCCCATAGTCTTACAGTGCATCTTATATTTTCATCAATAGTTTTTAAATATAGGTATGATTTATCTTGTGGTTCATGTATACCTTGCATATTATTTCCTTTCTATCGTTTATGTTATATACTATTATACCACATATAGGATATATTAGCAAGTTCAACTTGCTAATAGTGTTTTGTAATCAAACAAAAAACACCTAATTAAAGGTGTTTTTAAGGCGTATAGTGTGCTGTTAAACTGTTGTTCTGAGGCTATCTATTCTTTTTTGATTTGCCTCAAGCAGTTTAGCTTGCAGAGCATCTAGCTCTTCAAAAGTTTTAGAAATAGACAATTGAAGTTCATTAGTATCTGCAGTTTCTTTTTTGTTACAGAATTTTGTTAACATTTTTGCAATCATATCCTTTTCTCCTTTTGATACACTTACTTTTTACGAGTTCTTTTATTTAATTATACTATATTTAAATTTAAAATTAAATATTTAAGACAACAAAGTTTAAAAATATACACTTTTTTATACAAATATTTCGTATTATGTGTTAATATAATTAAGATAAATGATGTATCGCTTTAATACTTTTTATTAAAAATAAAAAAATAAAATAAAGTTATTGTATTTTTATAAAACAATTTTGTATTTTAAAAATAATATTTTTCGTTTAATATATAGGTGAAGGAGGATTTGATATGAAATTTTACGAATTACTTAAACAAAAAAGAAGAGAGAAAAACATAAGTCAAGAAAGGTTGGCTGAGATGATAGGTGTTTCTAAATCAACTATTTATAATTGGGAGAATCATATGCTTTGGATAATAATCTTGCTATTGGTGGGAAGTATTGGGTTTGTTTTCAAGGAGAAGGAAATCTTGATGATAATAGTATGAATGTTTATTATGATCATTTTCTAGAAGTTAAAAATAATATGCATCGAGATATTGGAACTGAAAAGGGTCTGATTGTTTATACATCAGGAGAAATTGGAGATCGTAATTCATATAAAAATATTGTAAAAATGCATGATATTCAAACTAGACTAGCAGAAGAGTCTGATATTATTATTGGTTCTAGTTTTGATTGGGATAGATTTATATCTGCAGAAGAAATTTATTATTCTGATGATTTTTCTACTTCTGTTTATGTAGATGATACAGGGAATAAACTTCCTTATGAAATAGCCCTTAGTAAAGCTTTAAAGATAACTAGTTATGAATATGATTTTTATAATGCTGGACAAAATAATCGAATTCATATGCTTTCTTGTACTCTTTCTCAAATAGGTAGAGACTGTGCAAAAAGTCTTGCTGGAAGTCTTGGTTTTTAGAAAATAAAAAACAGCTAATATTAGCTGTTTTTTTATTATGCGTAATATTTGGGAACCTTGTTAAAGGCAGCTACGATTTCTTCAAAACCAAGTTCTGTTAAAATCTTGCAAAGAATGTCATCTGCTTCAGCATGGGCATCTTCTGGATCGTCCTCCTCCTTTCAGATTTAAACTATATATTAATTATAGAATATATGAGGAATATAAGCAATTACGTCGCAGGTTTTTATATTATTCTATTTTATTAATATCAATATGATAATCTATTTTCCCTTCATCTTTTTTATAAGTTTTAACTGTTCCATATAAATTATAATATTTTCCAGTTTCTATATTTGATATATCTAATGCATTATCTTTGTTTAAGAATTGATGCATGTGATCACAAATATATTCATTTTCTTTATATATATCTTTAAATAATAATGATTTATCTGTAATATCAGCTAAAAATGCTCTTACTTTAATATCTTGTCCTAAATATTTTTCTAAAGATAATCGAGAAGGAATATATGCTTCTTCTTTTTTGATTGGTGGATTAAGTTCTTCATCATTATCCATCAAAAACTGATACAACTCTTCTCCTTTTTGAGTTAAGGCTAGTTTTCTATAAGCTTTGGGTTTTTGTGGTGGAGTTGGTGGTTTTGGCTCAGTTAAAGCTTTTTTATCATCGGAAAATTCGTAGATTTTCTTTAATTCTTCAAATCTTGTCATTGATTCTTGCCATGATTTTAGCTTCTCTTCATATTGTAATTTTTCTTTTTGGTATTCTTCATAATTTTCAAACTGATAGTATTCCATAAAGAATTTTTTGTTATAATTAAATAACTTTAAATTTGATTTTTTATTACAGTCTCCCCAAGAATTTGCTAAATATAAATAATTGTCTTTGATTTCATATTGTGGATAAGTATATTTTTCTGTACAAGATAGTATTTCTTTCCATGATACATTATTTTCTTTACTATAATCTTTATACGAAAAACATTTTTCATTAGATAAAACAAATACTTCATCATTATATGCTTCTATTATTTTTTGAATAGTAATAGGGTAAGATGCTTTTATGATTTTTGCGATGTCTTTATTATTTAATGTTCTGATAGATAAACTATTCAGACTATTTTTAAATAATATATCAGCTAAAATATTTGCAGGAATAATATTAATTTTTAATTTTAATGATTTTATTGTTTCTATTACTGTTTGTTCGTTTCCAAAAATATCTACTAATTCTTTTATGGATATGTTGGGATTAAAATCCTTTGAGAAATTTCCCGTTACTTTAATATTGCCTTCGCTGTAGTATTCTTCCAATCTTCCACTAAGAGTTATATCTGAGCTGTTATAACCTTTTTTTAGTTCTTCCTGAATTGCTTGCATCTTTATTAATTTGACCTCTTCTTTTGTAATATAAAAATTACTTATTGCCTCAGGTAGAAAATCTAGATTTTTTTCTTTTGATATCGATGGTGTTTCATTTGACAATGAATCCACAATAAAAGTTCTTATATTTTTTATAGTTTCATCAAATTCTTTAGATAACAGCTCTAGCACTTCATCTTTTATATCTGGAAGGTTTCTATTATTTTCCCAGTTGTATATAGTTGATTTAGAAACATTTATTATTTCTGATAACTTTTCTTGACTTATTCCTTTTTTTTCTCTTTCTTTTTTTATAAACTCTGAAAACTTCATTATGTAATTCTCCTTTCGTTTTTTCTTTTAGAATACATGAAAATATATGTTGTGTAAATAAGAATTTGTTTAAGTTTATTGTAATATTTTAATTAATATTGATATTAATATAATTGATATTTATGTTCTCATTTTTAAAAACATATTAATTCTTTTTATTCATTGATTTATGTGATTAATATATTAGATTTATTTTATTTAAACTATATTATACTAATATAAAAAATATTAATATTTACATTAATTTATTTGATATAATTATTTTTATTGTATTATTTTAAATTTTCTGTTATAATTATTGTAGTAAATTTTAGCGTATTTATATATTTTATATTATGATTTTAGAGAATAGGTTTTAACATTACTCTTAAAACAAATTTATAAGTAACTAAATATAGTATTTAAATATATTTAAAAGAAAATGTGGCAACATATATAAGGAATTAATATAGTATTTAAATAGAATAAAAGAAATTTGTAACAAATATTATTTATTTAAGGGTAATGTTTTACACAAAGCATAGATAAGATTCTATGCTTTGTTTTTTATACACATATATTACGTCTGATAGAGTTATTATTAATGTTTTATTTATATATTATATATGTATAATTCGGCATAATTAATTTTAAAAAGCTTTAACTAATATATATACTTGAGATGATTTTAAAACAGCTTAGGCCGTAAATTAACAATATTTTTAATTTTTCTAAAGTATGCCAAAATATAAGTATAAGTAAAATAACATAAATAAGAGAAAAGGAGGTGTGCAGCTAGGCTGCAAATATATGCAATTATTAAAGTCATTATTTTCTAAAAAAGAAGAGGTACATATTGAGGTTGATCCTGTACAAATAGGAGATGAAAGGATATCTTTAATACCTCTTAAAACTGTAATAGTTAGTTGTCTTGATCATAAATATAAGATTGAGAAAGAAATTATGATTCCTGCGTTTTCTAGCATTCGTGTTTGTTGTTTGTGTGGAGAATCTCTTTCAGGTTTTAGGGAAGCTTATTTATTAGCAGAACCTTCTGAAAAAATACTTATTTCTACTGATTTTCTGGACAAATGTTGTGTTGATAAATATTCGAAAATAAAATTTCAAAATAAATATTGGTGCTATATTGGATTTTATAATTTCAATAGCATGAATAATTATTGCGATAATTTATTTACACAAATAAAATCTATTTTTTCTGCTATATTTTTAACCTTTGAAGAAGAGGCTGTTAATGCTTTTAAAGTTGGGATTATTGATGTTTTTCTTAATATGATTAATCAGTTGAATGCTTGTAATGATATAACTGAAAAAGAGCATATTCTTAATGAGGTTTACGATTATTTAACTAAGCTATTTAATACGCTTGTGGAAATGGATGCTCAAAAACAAATTTTTGTAAAAGATGTTTTTGCTGCTTTAAGGTTAAAAGAAGAAACCGAAAATGCAAAAGAAGTAGCGAGAGTCCATTCTCAAAATTCGTTTTTACAAGAATTATCGGCTAGAAAAGAACTTCTTGAGTATTTTAATACTCCTTTACAAATATAAAAATAAGCTCCGCCTATCCTTTCGGATAAGTGGAGCTAAAATTTTAGCCTAACTGAATGCCATAGATATCTTTTATCCAGGTCTTTATTGTACTATCATAGCCTAAAAGACCATTCCAGTTGCAAACCATTGAAAAAATAACATCTTTTGGCATTTCGTTAATTTGATCATCTTTAGCGGTGTCGTACTTTTCTAAGCCCAGCCTCATTCGAATATCCTCCATAATAGATTCTGGATATTTGTTCGTAGGATTTTCCAGTCTATCTGAATGCTCTCTGATTATGGTGATTTTTTTAAGGATAGCATCTTCCTCAAAAAGCTCTTTGTCAGACAGCTTATCTAAGATATCCCAGTTCCAGCCGCTGTTTCCCTCGTCATACTCATCCAGGATCTCCATATACCTTTTTACTCTTTCTTGCCTCGTCATCTTTATTTTCCTCCTTTTTTAAAATTCCAACTCATAGTCATCGTCATCTTTTTCCAGCGCATCCATTCTTGCAAGCTGCTCTGAAAGCGATGCATAAAAAGATCTGGGAAGACTCCTCTGAACAGGCTGTGCTTCCTTCATAAGACCCATAGAATTAAGATCTGCTCTCGTAAATCCTATGGAAAGCAGCTCGTTTATGAAGCTCTGGGTAAGGCCACTTCTTTTTCTTGCAATGGCTAAAATAAGCTTTTTCAACTCACTCCAGGTGCAAATATGCCCCCAGAAGCCCATCGCTCTTAACTGGGAATCTGAAAGTCCAAACCGCCTCTTTAACTTTAATGCTAATGTTTCTACTGTCATAATTTTTTCCTCCTTTTTCTACTTTGGAACACTTACTGTTATTGTTATGTATATTCATTTTGTAATAATTATATCATTTTTTAAAATGTGATTCAAATATTGTTTTATTTGTTTTTAAACGACTTAAATATTTTATACATATATACAATATAAAAATAAAGTAATTTTAATGTCTATTATGTTCATTATATATGTATAATTCTCTATAATTGTTTTTAAATTCTCTTGATTGGTGTATATACTTGGGCTAAATTAAAAATGATTTAAAAATAAATTATATAAAAATAAGCTTTGCTTATTCTACATTTTTAAAATATATGTTCTAATTTTTTTAATATTTGTTTTATTAATAAGATTATTTCTAAATTTGGAAAACTTCTTAAGAAACAATTAAATAACATTTGTTTTTGTAGATATTGTTTTGGTTTATGCGATAATAAAAATAAAAAGGAGGAGCGTAGCTCTATAACTACGTTATTTTATGAAAATAAAAAAGATGTTTTTTGCATTAAATCTTATAGGCTTAGTTCTTTTTTCTTTACTTTCTAGCTCTTTAAATTCCATTATAAGAATCATAATAATTGGAGTTTTGGCTATAATTGCTTTCATTTTATTTTTTCAAATAACTCATCAAGAAAGAAAGCGAGTTTATGCTAAAATTAAAGATATTACACCAATAAGCCAAATCAATCCAGCCCAGTATATCTCAAAAGCTGGACCAGTTTGCGCTGGAAGTGACACCAGATATGAAGCCACATTTATCTTAAATGATGATACAACTATATCTTTATCAGTTTCTGGAAAGCAGGTATCAAAATTAGCTAAAGGAATGAGTGGAATTCTTACATATTATGATAATGTCTTTGTTAATTTTGAAACAAAAAATTAATAACAAAAAAAGCATCTTTTAAAAAGATGCTTTTTATTTTCTAAAATATTTGTAATAGTTCTTCATCATAAATAATTAGCGCCATATAATCTGGAAAATCTGCGTTTTTAGTTACTAATATATCTGCATCATACTTTTCTCTTAGATCATCTAATCCAGAAATTGAGTCATCTATATTTATAAAATACCTGCTACACAAATTACCTTCTGTATCTACAATATTTTTTAGATACGCCTCCGCACAGGGACGTTCATTTTCATCAAAAATTAAATGGTATTCTCCATCTGTGTTACAATTATTTATTATTGACGATCTCGTAATTATAAATTCCATTTTTATCTCCTCTCTAATATTTCAAAATCATAAAGTTAATAGTAAGCCCAGCAGCGGTTCCCATAAGTACTATGGTATCTCTTCTTTTAATAACTCCATCCTCTATGGCTTCGCAGAAAGCAAATGGCACTGAACTCGATACCATATTGCCATATTTATGTACATTATCTATATATGTTCCTTCTTTAAATCCAAGCTTTTTCATAATAACTTTTAATGCAGCACTTGCTTGGTGAGGTACTATCATATCTATATCTTCTTTATTTAACCCAGCCTCACTAAAACATGTATTAATTAAGTCTGGAAGCTTCTTGGCACAAAGTCGTAAGATCTTAATTCCCTTCATATCAAAATAGTAATCTTCTTTATTTTTTTCAGTCATATCAAATGAAGGCATGAGCCCACAACCACCTCTAATTTCAGTATCATGCGCCCCTTCTGAATATGTAACTTGTTTACTATAAAGAATTCTTGAGTCATCAATTGATTTTGTTAACACACAAGCAGTTGCTGCATCTGAAAATAATTCGAAACTCTCTTTTTGATTTGGATTAAGTGCTGCTGAGGCAGTGTCTCCTGATAGTAATAATACATTTTTATATCTATCTGCTTCTATCATATATGACACCACATCTATTGCTGATATAAAACTTGTACAAGTTGTATTAATATCCATAGCTGGAATATCTAATCCTTTTGCAAGTCTTTCGTGAATAAGAGTTGCATTGCAGGGAATTGCCTGCAAAGGTGTTGCCATTCCACAAACAATTAAATCAATATCATTAATTGTAAGGTTTGATTTATTAAGAGCTTTTCTTGCCGCAGTTTCTGCTAAATCTAGCAGCGTTTCACCTTCTTTTAATCGATATCGAAACTGTCCACTAAATTCTAACTCTTTATGTCCTTTTTCGCTTCCCATTCCTAATATCTTAATATTTCTTATTTGCTTACCCATATTTAACCTACCTTTCTTTCTATTCTTTTTAATTTTTTGTTTTTATCTGTTTCATATTCCTTAAATTTTAATTTTGGTAATAATACATTGTTATCATTTGCTAATTTTTGAAATTCTTTTATAACTAGAGTCTTTTCTTCTTCTGTAAGATTCGCAAAAACTGTTACTAAATTATCTTTATCTTGAACAACTCTATATTCTAAATTATCATTTTTAGTATCTATAAATAAGATACATCTTCTTATAAAATCAGGAAAGATATATTTTTTATTATTATTTTCGTCTAAAAATATAAATGTATCATCTTGTCTTCCTTCTATTTTTTCAATACATATAAGAACACTTCCACATTCACATTTTTGTTTTCTTTTTATTAATATGTCATTTAACTCATATTTTATAATGGGTTGTGTTTTCCTTTCAAAATCCGTAATTATTGGAATAAATCTAGACTTATCTAGATACTTTTTCCTTATATGAACAATATCTTCATTTAAGTGAAGTCTACCGCACTTACACGTTGTAGCAAGACAACCTTCTGTACATTGATAAACCTCATCTATTTTTTCTAAATTAAAGCTTTTCTTAATTTTTTCTTTATCTTTTTCTTCTAAAACTTCTGCTATTGATATTATCTTTCTTACATCTATGTTAAGATTTCCTTCATCTTTTTCTTTTGCTAACATCAAAAGTAAAGAAGGCTGGCCTACTAAAATATCTGGATTTAATTTTTCTAAACTTTTTATATTATCGTTTATATCTTTATAAATATCAAAGAAGTGAAATTTAATATTTCTACTACTAACCGATTCGTAAAGATTGCTATTAGCTCTCATAAAAAATGCTATTTTATAACTAGATAAAATTCCTCTATCTAAAAATTTTGACAAAATATATCCTGCCCATTTTGTCTTTTCTTTGTCTGATACTAAGAATATTCCTCTTTTTCCAGATGTCCCTGAGCTTAAACCTACGGTTATCCCTTTTAACTTTGGAGAGAATATCCTTGTTTTTTCTGCCATAATTGCAAAATCTTCGGCCTCTTTTTTCGTTATTCCTGCTGTATTTATTAAGTTAAAATTATCCATCATAATCTTTTTGTTAATTTTGGGGTAATCTTTATATTTTTTAAAATTTTTATAAAATGATGAATTATTTTTTACAAAATTTAAGTGTTTCCTTAGTTTTCTTTTTTGGAATGAAACAAGTTCTTTCCTGGTTTTAAACTTTAATATATATTTATAATATAAATAATAATAAAGTATTTTAATCTTTGTTAACATATTCTCTCTCACTTCCTATGTCATGACTGAAAATTACTTTTATTTTTGGGTTATCTTTTTTTAATTTAACAATTGCTTTTAATGTGTTTTTATATTCTTTATAATTATTTTGTATAATTTTTGAAATAAAAGTCGTTTGTTTTGTGTGTTTTACTAAATCTTTTCCCCAACAAGTATCTCCTGCTAATAAAAGATTTAAATCTGGTATATATAGCATTAAACTTCCTTTACTATGGCCATCTGCTGTAATTCCTAAAATAGAACCATCACCAAATATATCATAAATATTATCAAAATAATTACATAAAAAACTGTTATCTATTTTATTACTTATCTCCTCTGTTATAATTTTCTTAGGAAGAAGCGATTTAAATACAAGATTTCTTAGTTTTGGTTTTTTAATCTGATTTAATACTTCTTTTGTTGAAAGAATTTTACAGTTTAGAAAACTCTTTAAATCCCCAATATGATCTGGATGCGGATGAGATATAATTATTTTATTAATATTAAATGGGTTTATTCCTTCTTTTTCAAGTTTCTTGCTTATTATGTCATTTTTAGAAACAAGTACTGGGTTTAAATATCTATATATTTTTAATACTGGAGTGTTTCTTAAAATGTCTTTTCCATATCCTGTATCAAATAAAATATATCCATTTTCTTTGTGTTTAATAAGAAATGCTTTGGCTGGAAAAGTTCTTTCTCCTCTAATATTTTTATAAACTAAACCTAAATTATTTTTACAATAACCACAGTTATAAACAGATACCTGTTCTATAAGTCCTGGTTTTTTATGTGTTTTATAACTGCGCAGAGCATTTGCGCTTCTTATAAATCTTCCATATTCTTCACAAGATTCTTTTAATGTTTTTTCTGGTTTATATCCTAATATATCTTTTGCTTTACTAATATCCATGGTTTGTGCAAAAGCTAGAGTACAAATTGTATATTTTGTTATTGGTGGCTCACCTTTTAAATTTAATCTATTATAGATAATCTCTAATAAGCAGGCTATTCTAAACATTATTCCAAATGGAAGCTTTAAATATTTTGGAGGAATTCCCACTTCTTTTAAAAACATCTCTAGAATTTGTTTAAATTCCATTGGTTCATCATTTGTAATATTAAAAACCTCTCCAGCAGCACCAGGTGCTGTTAATGCAAGCTCGCATGCAAGTGCTACATTTTCTACACTTGTTATATCTACTAAGTTCTTTCCATTATTAAATAGAGGAATTCCTGTTTTGTTATTAGCCTCTAAAAGCCTTGGAATAAGACTAGTATCTCCTACCCCTATAAGGCCTCTTGGACGAAGTGTTACTATTTCTAGATCTTTTTCTTTTTTTATAATGTCTTCTGCTTTAATTTTTGATCTTATATAATTGTTTAAAGTATTTTCTTTGGGAGCTTCGCATTCTTTTATGTTAAATCTATCTTTTTTTCCTGAATAAATGCTTGGAGATGATATATAGACCATTCTATTTATTCCATATTCTTTACAAAGATCTATTATATTCTGGGTTCCCAGTACATTTATTTTGTAAAATTCTTGCCATTTACCCCAAATAGTAGATAAAGCACCTGCATGAATAACATAATCGATAGTATAAAAATAAAAATATTTATCAATTGACTCTTTATCAGTAAAGTCTCCTTCACAAAATTTTACTTTATATTTTTCCTCAAGCTCTTTTCCTTTTGTTTTATTTCTTCCTAATGCAAGTACCATATATTTAGGGGCTAATCTTTTTATTATGTATTCCCCTAAAAAACCAGTCGCTCCTGTAACTAGCACTGTTTTTTTATTACAACTACGTGCTTTTTCCATCTAGAATCGTCCTTTCTATTAATTTTATTGCATAACCTACATATGTTTTTGTAAGCTTTGTTCTTGTATCTTCATTTATCTCTAGATTTAATAATTCATCTATTTCACTTGCTATTTGTTTTTTCCTTAATCCTTTAGTATGAATTTTACCTACTCCTAATAAATCAAATCTTTTTGCATTTATTAACTGTTCTCCCTGCTGAGGGAAAATTAGTGATGGTACACCAAAAAACAAAGCTTCATGTAGGCTATTTAGTCCACCTGCAGAAACAAAAAGGCTTGAATGCTTCATTACTTCTTTTTGATTAACGAATGAGCGTACTACAAAATTATTTGGAATATTTTTTATCTTTTTATCATTTGGAGTCACTAAGACAACCATATGCTCTTCCTTATTTTTAAGTATCTTTATAAGCTTTTTTATTAATTTCTTATTTTTATTAAAAATTGTTCCTAATGACACGTATATCACTTTTTTATCTATTTTAAAATCATTTTTTTCTTCTATTTTTCTATGAACTGCAAGGGGACCAATGAATTTATAGCTTTTACTGAATAAATATCCTTGAGGTTGAAAAGTTCTTGAATAATTACAAAAATTAATTAGACCTTTATTCATAAGTGTATCTAATAATTTTAATCTTTTTATACCATATGTATTACTTATTTTATTCTTAAGGTTTTTAATTTCGTTATATTCTTTAATATCTTTTAAAAACTTTAAAGAAAATCCAGGAACATAAGAAAAAAGTCCAGCCTTTGTTTTTAAGTCACAAGCTACGATACTATAAAAGCTAAAATGAGGAATATTTGTTTTTTCTCCAATGATTCTTCCCCATAGACATAATGAATCAAGGATGATTGCTTTAGGATTATCTTGTTTTATGTCTTGTAATAGTGGAGGAAGCAACTTGTCTGTATATTCTAGTATTAATCTATATAATTTTAAAATTTTGCTGGCATCTGTTAGATTGATTTTTGAGTCATCTATATTATAATCTCTAAATTCACAATTATTTGATTCTATCATAGATTTATATGTAGGGGTTGTATAATAAATTACCTTATATCCTTTTTGCGATAATTTATTTGCTAAATATATGTTAGCGCATATGTGTCCATATGCTGGAATTCCGTAAAATATTATTGTTTTTTTCATTGTTTATTCACCTATTATTTTTTATAATGTAACTTATGTAAATTATACTACATTTGATATTCTAATAATAACACAAATTCAGGTTTTTATCCACTATTTTTTGTTTCTATTGAAAAAACATAACACATATGATATAATTATAGTATACTTATATCGGAGGGAGGAAATTGCAGATATGTTTTTTAAACTGTTTAGAAAGAGACAATTATTAGAAATTAAGGAACATTGTTCTAGAATTAATGATAATTATTTTTCATTAATTGCTGTTAAAGCAAGAAAAGTGAACTTTGAACTTGTTACAGTTCCTCTTGAAGATTTAGGAGAATGTAATATCCCTGCATTTTCTTTATTTGTTGTTAATATGATTTTTGGAAATGAATTAAAAGGTTTTAGTATTATACAGTTAACTGAGACTGATGAAAAATTCCTTGTCGATACTAATTTTATAGAAAATTATTGTATTAATACTAATGCATCTCTTTATTTTTATAATGGTAGTTCTTGTAAATTGGGTTGGGGTTATCGTTATATGCCTACTGAATATGTTTTTCTTTTACCTAAAATAAAAGCTATGTTAGTCTCGATTTTTACACAATTTGAAAAGGAAGCAGTTGATGCTTTTAAATTTGGAGTTATTGATGTTTTTCTAAATATGTTGACACAGTTAGAAAAATCTAAAAAAGCAGAGGAAAATGATGAGATTTTGTTTGAAGTTTATGATTATATGAATAAGGTATTTAATACTTTACTTGATATGAAAGCTTTAAAAGGAATTAGGTTGGTTGACTCATCAGTAGCTTTTAAAATTTTAGATGATTATGAAGAAAATAAAACCAAACTAGAATTATTAGAAGAAAAACAAAGAAAAGAAGAAAGAAGTTTATTTTTATCTCAAATTTCAGCTAGAAAAGAACTTCTTGATGACTTTAATAAACCATTAGAAACTTTATAAGTCAAAGGAGGGGATTATGGGAATTTTAGATAAAATTAAGAAAAAGAAATTTATCAAAAAATAGATAAGAATACTCCCACCTCTAAGCAAAGCGTAGGTGGGAGATGAATTACCACTATTATTATAGTAATAGTATTTTATCTGATTCTATGAATTAGATAAAAGTGAATTACTTAGGGCGATTGCAAAGTCTCAGAAACCTTGAAAATACTGGGTTTCTAAATTTTTAACAAAAATTTGTATTGTATAAATTACAATACAAAAAATACATTTTTAAGCCTAAATTATATAAACAATTTATAATGTAAAACCATTATATACAATCTTTATTTTTAATTGTGTTAATTTATGAAAAATATTTATAAATTGTTTCTAATTTTAATAAAATAACTTTGCGATTGCCCTATGAATTACTTTATCCTTAATATTTTTTATTGACGCTTTTTAGCGTATCTATTATAATAATTATATATAAAAATACTAAAAGAAAGGAGGTCTATATTAAGTGGAACGAACCATGCGATTCGAGATTAATAATAAAAATGAAATCTATGATTATTGTAAGGATGTATGTAATAAAGCTAAAAATATGTATAATGTAGCTAATTACTATATAAGAAATACAGCTACAGCTTTAACAAAAGAAGCTAATAATATTTCTTTAACCTCTAATGAGTTAGAAGTTATAACTACTGTAAGAGAAATGATTAAGGAAAATAATAATAAATCAAGTAAAAGAAAAGATAAAGAAAAAACACAACTAAAAATACCTGATGCTAAAAATAAATATTTAAATTATTATCAATTAAATGCTATTTTTTTATGTTCAAATAACTATGATTATAGAGTATTGCCTGTTCATAGTTCTCAAAAAGCTATAAAAACATGTTGTGAAATGTGGAAATCTTATTTTAAAGCTAAAAAAGATTATATTAAACATCCCCATAAATATAGTGGAGAACCTAAAATCCCTAAATATAGAAAAAATAATTTAGCTACTGTTTCCTTTTCTAATCAAAGTGCTATTATAGTAAATGATGAAAATAATAATTATTTACAATTACCATCTATAAAAACATATGACGAAAAAGGAAATTTAGTTCAACAAGATAAAGTTAAATATAATTTAGGAAAATTAGAAATAAATAATCTAATAAAAGTAGAAATAAAACCTTTTCATAATATATTTTATCTTTTAATTACAATTAAAGATAATGATATTAAAGATATTTATAATGATGAGAATTTCAAAACAAAAAATATAATGAGTATTGATTTAGGTATACAAAACTTTGCAACTATAACAGATAATGTAGGAAATAACCCTATCATTATCAAGGGCGGATTTTTAAAAAGCCGTAATCAATATTTTAATAAATATAAAGCAATAGAAACTTCTCGCATTAAAAATATATATAATTCCTCTATAAAATTAGATTTACTAAGCTTAAAAAGAAATAGATTTTTAAGAGACTGTTTCTTTAAAATAGCACATAAAATATGTAAGACAGCTAAAGAAAGAAATGTGAATCAAATTGTGATAGGACATAATACTAAATGGAAAGAAAGCTCTAATATAGGAGATAAAAACAATCAAAACTTTGTATGTATACCATTTTCACAATTTATTTCCACATTACATACTGTAGCCTTAAAATATGAGATTAAAGTAATAGAAACAGAAGAATCCTATTCTAGTAAGGCTTCTTTTGTAGATAGAGATTATATTCCTACTTACAAAAAAGGAGATAATACTAAATATAAATTTAGTGGAAAAAGAACAAAAAGAGGACTTTATATATCTAAGGAAGGCATAGTACTTAATGCTGATGTTAATGGTAGTCTTAATATTCTTAGAAAATATTGTGGTGATGAAATATGTAAAGATATAACAGATTATAATAAATTAAACCATATAATAGTATTAAATTATAAAGATTTTTATCCACAATATAAATCTAAGATAAAAACAAATATATAGCGAAGCACGTAGTGCTAGACACCGTAGGTGCAAAGCTATGCTTATTGCTCTACAATACTTCGTATAAAGGTATTCTTGGTAAGGATAGCATAGTGGTAGTGAGCCACTTAAAAAAGCTTTTAACAACATAGCTCAGCGTTACTGAACAACGTAGCTGTAGAGTATTACTCTTATTAAAGTTAGAAGCTCCCACCTCTAAGCAAAGCGTAGGTGGGAGGAATTCACTAACAACTATTGTTTTATAATGATTTTATATTTACGAATATTAAAAGCACTCTTTTTGAAAGAGTGCTTTTAGTTTATGTCTTATATATTTTTCAATTGAATAATATTCTAACCATTACTCTCGGTAATTTAAAGGTATTTATTGTTTTTCTCTAGGCTCAAACTTTGAATAGTTCTTACAACTTCTTCCAGCTTTATCACATCTATAACCTTCTCCTTCATGATAATGCATATGGGAACATTCCGTACAGCTAGGTTTTTCTTTTTTAATATTTTCTTTCATTTTTATCCTCCTTTCAAATCTTACAATCAAATATAATACCTAAAGGATTCATGATTGTTTGGTTTTTTTGCATCTGAATTTTTATGTCTTGCATTAATCTTTGTTGCTTAATATCCATTATAGCTCTTTCCATATCTAAATCAGATATTCTACTATTTGCATCCTGTAAATTTATTGATGCTTGATGGTTATAGTTAATAGCATGAGTAATAGCATTTGTATCAGATCCTAAACTTCCTCTAATACTAGAAACCTTATCTATAGCATCATCAATAGTTTGTAAAGAAAAATCTTTCGTAACATCAAAGTCAAAAATTCCTAAGTCTTCTAAATATGTTCTATTTATAGTTAAACTATTAATATCGTCGCTTTGGATATTTATCCCTTTATTATTTAAGAGATTGATTTCATTATAATTACTATTTGATAAATTATTAGAAATTTCATTTTTTAGTTGTTCTATCTCTGCTTGTATGGATTCTCGGTTCCCAGAATTTAGTACTCCATTACTTGCTTGTAGTGCTAGGCTTCGCATTCTTTGTAAAGACTCCATTACATTTCCTATAACACCATCACTAACATTTAACATGTTTTTACCATCATGCAGATTTCGGGTTCCCTGATTAATACTGGTAATTTTTGACTCTAATTTTTTAGAAATGGCAAGTCCTGCTGCATCATCGGATGCTTTTTGTATTCTTTTGGCTGAAATTAATTGTTGATAATTGTAATTGTTTGGAATTTTATTAATCATCATAGTCTCACCATACTTTTCCTTTCATTTTTTCGATTATTTATTAATTATATTATACATTATTTTAATGTTTTTTTCAATAAAAAAAGCAACCTTTTTAAGGTTGCTTTTAAGCTATTCATCATCCATATTAGATGTTAAAAGATTGTCTAGTTTCTTAAAGAAAAGCATTAACTTTATGTACTTTACTCCACTTCGTCTTAGCTTTTCTTCTTCCATTTTCCATCTCATCTTATTAGCGTATTGTTTTAATGGTTTATAAGCGATTTTAATTGGACAAAGCATACTGATTTCTATCGCTGTGGTTTTTTCTACTGCAATGTTGTTTACTTTTGCAATAGCTGGAAGATTCAGATCTCGAATATTATTTTTAATCTGAACTTCTATTTCTTCTTTTTCATAATAATCACTTGATGTGTAAAATCTTGCATCAGATATCAATTATAATTAAAAGAGTATATATTTTAGATAACAAAAAAGCAACTTAATAAGGTTGTTTTTCATATGAATCTTTATTTTTGATATATTCTGGAATAACGATATTTTTATTATTTGAAATTTCCAATATTTCTAATTCTTTTTGTCCAACATAAATTTCTTTAGTTTTCAGACATCCTTCCTTTCTGTTTATCGCCACACTGCGCTTTTGTTAAATTTTTCTTTCATAAACTCATTAAACTTAGACTTGTTTCTATATTCATCACCTTGATATTTTATTACTTTTAATGATTGGCAATTATTTATAGCACAGTTTTCTATTTTTGTAATTTTATTAGGAAGTATAATCTCTTCTAGTCTATCACAATTGTGTATAGCATCATCATATATTGTTCCAACTTCTTCTGGCAGAATTACACTTTCTAAATATTCACAATTTGATATAAATTCAACATCTAAATTATTAGTTATTTTTGGCATTTTAATGTTTTTCAAGTTTGGGCACCAGGAAAACACACTATAACCTATACATGGACAATTTTCTGGAAGAACTACTGTTTCTAAAGAATAACAATTAACAAATATCCTGTTGCCTATTTTTTCCATATCTTGAGGGAATATTATTTTTTTTAAACTTAAGCAACGTTCAAAAGCTGCTTCGCCAATTCTTTCTAATTTTTTAGGTATATTGATTGTTTTTAAATTTTTACAATCACAAAATGCTTTTGCACCTATCGTTTTAATAGAGCTAGGAAGAACAATACTTTCTAAAGTTTTGTCTTCTTCAAATGCATTATCATCTATTCCTATAATATGCCATAATATATTCCATTTTTTATCATTTATATATTCAGGAACAATTATGTTTTTATTTGTACTAATTCCTAAATCTACAAGATTTGATTTATTTATTGATATCTCTTCAAGTTTCATTCCTTTCCTCTTATTCTCTCTTTTTTGGTGCAAACAGTAGTCCAACAATGTGCTACTAATGCTATTACACGTTTTATTCTTTATATTTATTATAACACATGTGTGCTAATTTGTAAATAATAAAAGAGACTAATAATTTTAGTCTCTTTTATTTTACCAAGTTGTTGCTATATCTAATTGATTTGGGTTCCCAGCTGCAAATCCACCTGTATCACAAACAATGCCTGTTCCTAGAGATGTTTCTACTAAACTTCCTCTTGGGTGAACAGAAAGATTAGCTGCAACCATTATGTAATTACCTAACATTTTACAGCCATCGTTTCTAACCCAATATTCTCCTGTATATCCCATACCTCTCATAATCGATATAACTCCACTCATATTAAGATTATAATATGTTTCTTTTCCGCTAGGTCCATAGTTAACACCTGCAGATGGGGTTAATATGCTTCCACTCCAGGTATAACTTCTTGATTGAGACTTTCTAGCTTCTTCTTCGGCTTTTCTTTTTTCTTCCGCAATTCTTGCTTCCTCTACCTTTCTTTCTTCTTCTTGCATTTGTTCTATTACAGATTTATCTGTTGTTATGTTTTCTTGTTCTATATAGTATGTATTTTTATCGATTTTTATTTCCCAATATTTTAAATCGTTTTTTCCAGTTAGAATTATTCCATCATATTTATTTAATGTTTCTATTGTATTTCCATTATCATAAGGAATATCTTTTATAACAGATTCTTTTATTAAATAGGCTGGAATATTGATTTCTTCAAAAACGTATTCTGGATACATGGCTATTTTTTCTGAAATCACTTCATAATCGTTTATTTCTGTTTCTTCTTTTGTTTCAAATACTTCTTCTGCATTTTCTATTCCAATATTATCTACTGTTACATCATATATTTCCATTGTTCGCCTTTGTTCTTGGCTTATCGCTGTAATTGATAATGCTCCTAGTAGTGTTATAGGGAACACTATTTTTAATACTTTCATTTTAAAACTCCTTTCATTATAAGGCCAAAGCCTTACTCTCATTTGTGTTTTTTGGTTATTTGAATTTTGATTGAAATGTTCTTGAATTTTAGAATAAACGATTTTTAGTATATAAGAAAACACTTATTCAATATAACACATTTTATTACAATATGCAACATTTTTGTAATAATTAATTAATATACAATAAAAAAACTAGGTTCCCAAGGGTTCCCAGTTGTTTTAGTTTATCATATATTATAATCTTTGTCTAATCTGTTATATATTTGTTTGCAAATATAAAAAGAGCAGAGAAATCTGCTCTAGTTATTATTTGTTTTTTACTCCATAAAACAATTCGTGGAGGTTCCCAGCAATATCGAAGTCTTCTGGATAATAGTTTTCATCTTTAGATATGAAGTATTCTTTATCTCCATCTGCCATTATAGGAGCTAACTTATATCCAGGAAGAGCCAAAGCGTTTCCATCAATAGCTGTCAAAATAGAAAACGCCAGTCCTTCTAGTTTTCCTTCAACGGTGGGAGTTCTTTCTTCGTTTTTCCAATATTCAATTAACTCATGAATATATAAAAGAAATTCCTCCTGCATTTCTTGCTTTGTCTTTTCTCTACTCATCTTAATCCTCCTTATAAACTTCATCTGCCCATTTTTTAATGGTTTCTAAATCAAAATAGTTTTCATGGCCTGGTCTGAATGTGAATTTTCTTTCTCTGTCAAATTGAAGTTCATCAATAGGAATAGTATCAATTACATTAACCTCTCCGTTCTTAACTTCAAAAGAAACCAAACTTTCGGTTGCATCAAATTCTTCATCATTCATAAGTGTACATGTAAGATTTAAAAATGGGAATTCTTTTGCAAGAATTTCTAAGTCTTCATATACATCTTCTACATCAGGCCATTTGCCAATATTATTTTGAAAAGCAATAACTCCATCTGGATGACACCAGCCATGAGGACCACCTACCCAGCAGCAACTAATCCAGTCATTAAAAATATAATTAGTTTCGATGTTTTTCCATTTTTCTTTAAATTCATCAGACGCTTTAGAGTAGGATTCCCAATCGAGAACTCTGTCTTTTTTTTCATAGTTTCTCATTTGAGGAAGTCTACATATTTGGGCTGCTGAATTGTCAAACTCATGATTATTGCCAAAATACCCATTAAAGAAATTATCTGTTCTTCTAATAATCTCTAATGCTTGCTCTTTAGTTACTGGGTTCCCAAAAATTACACATTGAGGCCATTTTGGTAATCCAATTTCAAATGCTTGTTCTTTTGTCATAAAATCCTCCTTTTTCTCTTTTTAGCGTTGCTATATATGTTAAGCAATGCTGTTTTATTTTTTACTTATATCTATATTATACAGGAAAATTCAATAAAAATAAAGTAGATTTTTGGTGCATTTTACGTTTTGTTTTTAGTTATGTGTATTAAAATTATAATACGTTTTATATGCGTAATAAAAATAAATAGACGTTTTGATAAATATTAATACGTTTTTATTACGTATTAATAACTTATACTTAAAAGTAAAAATTATTACTTATAGTGCACCATTTTAAAGAGTTCAGGATCTCTTATGGCGAGGCTTCGCAGGTAGAAGAGACAAAAACACTAGGAGGCGAGGCTTCGCAGGTAGAAGAGACAAAAACACTAGGAGGCGAGGCTTCGATTTTGATAATTAGAAGATATTTTTTGAAATATAGAGGAAAAACAAGATTAACAGTTAGGTGTTTTTATATGGATTTTGTGTAGATTTTCATTAGTATTATTTAATGACAGGTGAAATTAGTAGAATTTATTAATATTTAGGACATTTTATGGGGAATTTTAAGTTCCTATTATTGTTTTATAACTTATCTCATAGTAATAGTGTTAATCAATAACTATGTTGGTTATAGTGTTTTGGTCATATTAGGATGCCGAGTTTATAACTCTTCTGACCTGTTCCAACACATATATTGACTAACATCATAGTAATATATTTGATTTTTATTCATCAACGAACTATAGGTATCAATGCTATCTTATAAAATGTAAAAAATATAATAGAATAAGGATTGCATAGTGTTTTTATTAGGTTTATACATATAAGTTATAGAGTAAATATATGTCTTGCTATAAAAATGAAAGATTATATGGGATATTTAAGATTAATTATTGCGGTTTTATTATTAATAAATTCCTATTTATATAAAATTATGAAAGATTTGGAACTTATTCTTGTAGAGAAAAATAAAGGTGAATTAATATTATGTTATATATATTGGTAAATATTTAAGAATTAGAAATCAGGGCTTAAGGATAAGTATAAAATATTAAATTTATAATCAAGGCCTTACGGCCAAGATTAACACCCTTTTTAAGTTACCCTGCGGGGCTAGGGTTCAAGCGCCATTGGCTATTTTTAAAAACTTAAAAACAAAAGATTAAAGACAAAGGTTAAAAGATAAAAACCTTAAAAACAAATACATTAAAGGCTTTTAGGGCATAAATGCTTTATATAAAATATTATTTTTATTATTAATTTTTAAAAAACAAACTTAATAATAAAAAACCTAATATTTTATATAAAGAACAAAGAAATAAAGAATACGAGGGCGCTAATAGATAAGGTCTTAAAGTAACAGGTCTACGCTTATAGAGTTTCCTCTCTGGGGCGCAAATCGTGTTTTTGTAAAATGCCTTAAAACCCCATAAATAAGCGCTTTTTTGATATAAAAATAGGTGTTAAAAACTAGTGCTTTAAATTTTTCGAAATTTTATTCAAAAAAGCACCTGTTTTTACTATAAAATAATAAAAAAATATTAGTGTTATTTTGTTATCAGACTATTATTAATATAGTTAATAACTAGCCAATTTTACTGGACTTTATTTCATTTTTGTGATATACTTATATTATAAAAATAAATGACTATTATTCATTTTTAAAAGAAAGGAGTTCTATATGTCAAAGAAAATATTATTTTTAACAGATATGGAAGGATTGTTAATTTCAAGTAAGGCCCCTGAAATAGAAGGAAGAAAATACATGGTTGCTTCACGAACCAAAAATGAAAAGAAGTATGTTTCAGTTGATAATATTAATAAATTAAAAATTTTAAATGAAGTTGCTGATATTGTTCCTGTAACAAAACTTTCTGCAAAACAATGTAACTCCGTTGTATTATGTGTAAATACTCCTATGGCATTAGTTGAAGGTGGAGCAGTTTTAATGAGAGGAACTAAGCCTGATAATAGTTGGAGATATAATACTATGGCACTTACTTTTAATGATGATGACTTGTTAAGAAAAGCACAAAAGTTTTTATCAGAAAAAGAATATGAGAAGAATAGTGATGGAGAATTTACTTTAGATTACATAAATAAGGGACGAGATGTAGAAAAAGATGTTGAAGAACTTAAAGAGGTTGTGGGTAATGTCTTTAAAGTATTAGATTTAGGTAATGGTAGAGTATGGGCATATAATAGGAAGCTTAGTCGTAGAGCTATGGTACAAAAATTTATAGAAGAAAATAATTATGATATAGTTATTGCAGCTTCTGCTCCTAATACTGGTTGGTTACCTTCTACTGGTGAAACCATTTCAACAACAGGTAATAATGCTAAGTATGAATATGATTTAGATAAACAAAAAGAAGATCCTCATAAATTTGCTGAATTTGTACTTAATAAGGCTTTAGAGATTGTTTCATAAAAAATAACCTACAAGATTTCTTGTAGGTTATTTTTTATGTCCATATACTAGAACCAATAAATCCTTTATCACTATCTACTATTGCTTGGTTTATCGCTTTTTGAGTTGTATATATTGTATCTCTCCAAGTAATTCTTTTTAAATTAGGACAATTATGTATTACATCATTATGAATAACATTTATTTTATTAGGAAGTACAACTTCTTCTAGATTTTTACAATTTACAATACACATATCATCTAGTCCTTGCATTTTTTCTGGAAGTATTATCTTTTTTAAGCTATCACAATTTGTAAATGTATGTCTTCTAAGCACTTTCCATGATTCTGAAAGTTCTATATTTTGTAAAGATTTACAATTTATAAATAAGCCATTATTAGTATTAAGCACTTCTTTGGGCATAATTACTGTTTTTAAGTTCTCACAATTTTCAAAGACTCTTTCTCCTAAGTTGTGTAGTTTTTCAGGAAGTTTTATTCGCTCAAGACTTTTGCAGTCTTTAAATGCTTCATGAGAAATTTCTGTAACACTATTAGGAATTTTTATATACTTTAAATTAATACATCCTAAAAAAGCTCTATGTAAAATAGCTGTAACTGTTGATGGTAATATTATACTCTCTAACCTTTTATCAAAACAAAAAGCTAAATCTGTAATTTTTCTAATTTCATATATTCCGCTTTTTAAATTTATTTGTTCTGGCAATAAGATGTTTCTGTCATTTGAAAATGTTAATAAATCCATATTTTCTATTGCTAAGTTAAACTCTTTTATTTCCATCCCAAAACTCCTTATGAAAAAATATCTAAGATATCAAAAATAGTATCAATAATTTCCATTACAACCTCACCATTTTCTAAATATCTTTTTCTTTTGAATATATCTTTATTTTTCTTTTGTTTTTGATTTTGTATCATCTTCTTAACTTCTTTATATTCTAACCAAACAGGATATTCAGAAAGTAATTTATTATAAAGCTCATCATCATTTATATCATTAATATCATTTACCTCAAAAAAATTGGCGTTATCTACGTATCTTCCTTTCATCTCATCTAAACATTTTAAGTAGTTAAAAGAACAATTTCCTATACCTACAAATTGAATAAATATAGGATATTTAGACATTTTTGTTATTACTCTTGTTGTTTCTCCTCTATCCTGATTTTCACCATCTGTTATAAAAATTATATAATTAGGTAATTTCTCTGGATCTTCTAACATATATTTTTTATAAATATCTTTAAGTACTGGGGAATATTCTGTACCACCCATCATATATTTATGAAGAATATTATCTTTTACATAATTGTAAAAATTCTCCATAGTAATACTAGGAAGTCTATAAAAATTATTATCAAATATCCAAGCTTCCATTTCTCCATTATCATCAAACTGTAGTGCTAATGGGAAAAGCCTTTCTAATACAGATTGAACAGTTCCATTTTTATACAAATCATCCATTGACCAAGAAAAATCAAAGACTACACCAACTCTAGAAATTAAATTATTTAATGGTTTTTTCTCTAAACATAATAGGTTTATTTTTTCTTTTCGTAGATTAAGCATATTTAATGATTCTTCTTTTGTTAAGTTTAATTTATTCATAATTTTGTTCTCGTCCTCCTTTTTTATTATTGCCATATATCACATGTATAACCAGCCTTTTTTAAATCAATATTAAGTCTTGAAGGATGTTTATACAAAAAATCTTTCCAAATAATGTTTTTGATATTTGGACAATTATTTATAGCAAAACTTTCAATATATTCTGGTTCATCTGGTAATGTTATTTCATTTAATGATAAGCATTTAGTAATAGCATTTTCTTCTATTCCAGAAACACTATTAGGTATAATTATTTCTGAAATTTTTTTACAATTATCAAATGTATAACTTCTTAAATGTTTTAAATCTTCTGGGAGGTTTATTGTTTTTAAATTTTCACAATAAGTAAATGTTCCTCCTCCTAAATATTTACATCTTTTAGGAAGATTAACTGTTTCTAATCTTTTGCAATTAAAAAACAAGTAATCCCCTAAATATCTGGTATTTTCAGGAAATGTTAAATTTTTTAATCTTTCACAATTCCAAAAAACTTTTTCTTCTATTTTTTCTAATCCTTGAGGAATATTAATTGTTTTTAGATTTATGCAATCCATAAAAGCTTTTGGTTCTATTATTTTTATTGTATTTGGAAGTATAATGCTTTTTAATTCTTTCCAGCCTGAAAATACTTCAAACCCTATTGTATGTAAAATAAATTCTGTATCATTATAAATGAATGATTTAGGAATAATTATATTTGATGTTCTTTTAATATTTACTAGATCAAGATTGTTTTTTGTTAAAGTAAATAATTTTGTTTTCATGATTTTTTTACAAAAAGCCAAGCAATTAACATTGGTATTTTAAAAATAAATCTTGATAATCCAATAAATAAAAGAACTCCACCAACAATTTGAAATACAGTAGATAATATACCTGTTGTTTTTAATTCGCTATCAATAAAGCATTCTGATTTATTATTAGGATTATAATGGACTTCTACACTTGAGCCTTCTTGTATTGGCTTAGTATTAGTTCCTAAAGAGCTCACATGAGTATAGGGGATTCCATCTATTTCATATTCGTAAATAGGATAATAGTAAGTATCATAATTTCCATCAGAATCCTTTTGTTTTTTAGACTCATAATCTGTAACAATTCCTGTAGTTATTTCTGTACAGTTTTCTTTTAGTTTTTTTGTAGAACCTTTAAACGCTCCACCAACAATAAAAAATATAAGTCCCACAAAGCTAAAAATTAAAAAAATTATAGTTAATGTTTTGTTTTTATTCATAAAAATTAATATCTCCTTTATTTTTGTTATATGATATAATTATATAACAATATGTTTTAAAAGCAAGATATTTTATGTGTCATATATATTTTAATATATTTACACATATTTTTCAAGTAGAATGTACGTATTGTTTAAATAAAATAAAAGAGCCAAAAGGCTCTTTATTTCCAGGCTTCTTGGGTGGGAAAACCTGAATCAGTAATAGCATTATTTAGTTCTTCTGGAGTATTGAATGTACATTCTCTCCATAATACCCATTCTAATCCTTCACAATTTGTAATTGCTCCTTCTTCTATAGATTTAATATTATCTGGTAATACTAACATCTTTAAATTTTCACAATCACAAATACATTCTTTTTTCATCATTGAAAGATTTTCGGGTAAATCTAATCGTCTTAGATGTATACATTTATGTATTGTATGGGTTCTTAAAGCTGTTATATTTTCAGGAAGACTTATGCTTTCTAAAACACTGCATCCAGAAAAAACTCCTTCACCTACTTCTTCACAATCTGTTGGCATAATTATTGTCTTTAATTCTGAACATCCACTAAAAGCAAAATTGCCTATTTCATTCATTTTTTTTGGCAATTTAACTTTTGATAAATTTGAACAATAATTAAAAGCACAAAGATCAATAGTATCAAGAGAATTCGGGAAATTTATAGTTTTTAGCTCTGAACAAAAAGCGAAAGCATTAACTCCAATAAAATTTATTGTTGATGGAAGGAATATGCTTTTTAATCCATGCCAACCTGAAAAACAACTTTCCCCTATACTCTCTATAACATATTCTTTTTCATATTCTTTATCCTTAAAGATACTTGGTATTAATACATTCTTTGAACGCTTAATACCCATTTTTTCTAAAGTACTTGATTTTAAAATATATGATTGTTTCATATCCTTTTCTCCTTTTTATATTATTTTATTTTTTATATTATATCATTTTCTTAATTGGATTTTAAATGTTTCAAGAAAATCTTTTGGAGTATAGGATTTTCCTCTATAAGTTATTTTTTTAAGATTTGGACAATCATGGAAAAATTCCTTATTAATAATATTTACATTACATAAAATTGTTATATGTTCTAATTTTTCACAATGATTAAAACAACATTTTCCTATATTTTCTACACTAGATGGAATTTCTATTTTTCTTAAGCTACTGCATAATAAAAATGAATTTTCAGGTAAGTTTTCTGTATCTTTAGGTAATTGTAATTCTTTTAAGCTTTTGCAATTAGCAAATACACAATCTCCAAGCATGCAAGATCTTGGAAGTATTATCTTTTCTAGGTTTTCACAATTATGAAAAGCATAATCACCTATCTTTTTCATGTTTATAGGAAGTATTAGTCTTTTTAAATTTGTACAATTTTTAAAGACTCTTTTTCTTAATGCTACTATATTTTTAGGTATATTTATACTTTTTAAATTTTCACAATTTAAAAATGCACTTTCCCCTATATCTATAATTGTTTCAGGAAGCCTTATGCTTTCTAAATTTTTATTATCTAAAAATAATTTACTTTCAAGACTAACTATTTTATAATTAATATCATTTTCTTTATCTATAATTATCGAAGGAATGATAATATTTTTACTGTTAGATGTATTTATTGTTTCTAAATGCTCTTTTTTTAACATTAATTCCTTTTGCCACATTTTTACTCATCTTCTTTCTGGTTTTAATTTTTATCGTTCATATTACTTATATTATATATCATTTCTATGTATTTTTCAATAAAAAAGAGATAAACCAAAAGGTTTATCTCTTTAAATTATTTCCATGAATCCTTATACATTTCATTCCATTTGCTTCTTGAAAAAGCGTTATCTTCTATTTTTATCTCTGAAAGAAGCTTACAATCAGTAATTGATGATTCATCTACTAATGATAACTTCTTTGAAAAACTTAACTCTTTTAAATTTTGGCAATTATTAATTGCATGTACTTCTAGTATTTTTAAATAGCTTCCAAATTCTAAAGAACTTAAAGATATGCAATTTTTAAATGTATCTGTTTGAAGATATTCAAGATTTGAAGGAAGAGTTATCTTTTTTAGTGAAACACACTCCATAAAACAAGCATTATCAACTACAATTTCTTCCTTTTTTTCTTGAGGTAAAAAATCAACATTTTCAAGTTTCTCGCAAAAACTAAACGCATTATTTCCAACATAACAAACAGAACTAGGAATGGTTATATTTTTAATTCCTGTATTACTAAATGCAAAATCAGAAATTATCTGTAATTTATTAGAAAATCTAATTGATGTTAACTTTTTACAAGAACAAAAAGCATTTTTGTGTATTTTTGTAATGGTAGGTGGAAGAATAACACTTTGAAGATTTTTGCAATCAACAAATGCAGATTCTCCTATTTCTGTTATACAATAATTTATATCATTATCTTTATCTATAAAATTACTTGGAATAATAAGTGATTTTAAATTTTTATAATTTCTGTTTATCACTATTTCTCGTGTTAAAGTTAGTTCTTTTTTCATAATCCCTCCTAAAGGCTCCAGACTCTATCAATCCCATAACCATTAGATTGTAATGCCTTATTAAAGCTGTCTGGATTATCAAAAACATCTCCTCTCCAGATTACTTTTTTTAACTTAGGACATTTCTTTATAGCATCGTTAAATAATACCATAGGATTGTCTGGAAAAACTATTTCTTCTAATTCTAGGCAACTTTTAAAGCATTCTGCACCTAAAATTTTTAAGCTTTGAGGTAAAATAACTTTTTTAAGGGCTAAACAATTACGAAATGAATATTCTAAAAGTCCTTCTAAGTCAGTTGGTAGTTCGATTTCTTTTAGCTTTTGACAATCAGAAAAAATTGCTTTTTCCATTACTGGACAATTCTTTGGCATTAGTATTTTTTCTAATTCTAAACATCCTTTAAATGCAGCTATTCCTATTCGTGTTAAGGAATCAGGGCAATTTATTCTTTTTAATGAATAACAATTCAAAAAAGCATCTGGTTTTATAGACTTTACATTTTGAGGAATATTTATAATGTGTAAATGTTCACAACCTTCAAAAGCTTTAAAATTAATTAGCTCTAAACTAGGCGGTAGGATTATACTTTCTAAGTTTTTAAAATCTCTAAAGGCTTCATCTCCTAAGGTGGTTATTTCCTGCATAGCATCTTTAACAAAAATATTTTTAGGAAACACTACTGCTCTTTCGTTACGAAGATTCTTATTCTTAATATATTCTTTTATAATATTTTCCATAATTTTTCCTTTTCTCCTTTATATAATATTCAACCTACTTATTCTTGTTATTTGTGCCCATGGAATCTCGGCAATTTGTTCATACAAATCATCAATAAAATTAAAACACTTATTTTCCTCAGCCAATATATATAAATCATCATATATTTCTTTAGAGTCTTTGTATTGTGTATTAATTATTTTTTGAATTGTAGGTTTTATTTGTGTTGAATTTATTGCTATTTCCTTTATTTCTATAGGGTCAATAACACTCCATGCAAAATCATATTCTACATCAAAATCTTTAACCTTGTATTCTTTAGCCACAAGCGTGATTTCTTTTAAATACCAATATTCCTTATTTTCAAACGCATCTACAACATATCCTTTTGTAAACAACTCTTTAGGAGTTATTAGATCTGTATCATTTTCATCTACTTCAAGCTCATAAACAAAAAATTTTGCACCTATTTTTAAATCTCTATCTCTTTCAGCAAGTGCTTGTATAGCAGTTTCTATACTTGATGAAAAACAAATTCTAGAGATTGTGGCATTTTCATCACATTTATGTGTTACTTCCAGTGTATCTTTTATCCATTGTGGAATTCTTGGGATAAATGTTTTTATCTTTGGTTCTTTTGTGTTAAAAGTTACGTGATATAGTTTCATAGTACAGTTAAGCGCATTAAAATGCGTTTTTCTCCTTTCCTCTTATAGATTATTAAAGATGTGACTTAAATTTAAGCTCTGCTATTTCTTGTGGATAACTTATTCCTTTCCAATATATCCTAGTAATGTTTGGACAATCCATGATTGCATTTTCTTCCATTGTCTGAAAATATCTTGGTAAATATATCTCTTTTAAATTTTTACAAAAAGCAATACTTGATGAATGCATTGTTTTTAAATCTTTAGGAAGAACTAACTTTTCAAGTTTTTCACAACCTGAAAAAGTTAATGTATTTAACATTTTCATATTATCAGAAAATATTACTTCAGAAAGGTTATCACAACCAGAAAAGCACTCTTTCCCAATCATAACCCTTTCCAAGTCGTCAGATTGTTCATGAATAAAACTTTCTAAACCTGAATGCTTAAAAGCATAGCTATCAATTGATGTTACGCTTTTAGGAATTTTAACTTTTTTTAATGACCTGCATTTTCTAAAGGCACAAGTTCCAATAGTTTTTAGTTTTTCTGAAAAAGTAATATTTTTAAGATCGATACAATTATTAAACGTATAAGGTTTTATACTTAGTAGTCCTTTTGGTAAATTTATACTTTTTAGATTTATGCAATTAGAAAAAGCATAATCACCTATTCTTTTTATTGTATTGGGAAGTATTATTGATTCTAATATAGAATCATCTTCAAATACACAATTTTCTATAGCAGTTATTTCATAATCTATATTGTTTTCTTTATCAATAATATGAGAAGGAATAATTACTGATTTTTTCATTAATATTCCTTGTTTATCTACTATATCTCTTGTTAATATTAATTTTTTTGTTTTCATTTTTCCTCCTTTATCCTTTTCTCTTTTCTTAAACCCAAGTAATATTGTTGTTTGAAATTCTTTTTATATCTTTATTGAATTCATCTTTTCTCGTATAAATCTTTCCTTTCCATGTAATCTTTTTAAGATTAGGGCAGTTTTTAATTGCAAATTTTCCTATTTTTTCTAAATTGTATGGAAGAATTATTTCTTCTAAATTTTTACAATTACAAAATACTGACTCTTCAATAACTTTTACGTTTTCTGGTATAGTTTGTTTTTTTAGACTTTTACAACATGAAAATAAAAAAGTTTTACAAATAGGCATATCTTCTGGTAAAATCACTTCTTCCAAAGATAAACAATTACTAAAAGCCCCTTCCCCTATATATTTACATTTTTTAGGAAGTTTTATAGTTCTTAATTCATGACAACAAAAAAACACATATGCTAAAATCATATTCATTTCTTCTGGTAAAGATATGCTTTTTATCTTCTTACAATCTCTAAAAGCATTTCGTTTTATTTGTTTTAAATTTTTTGGTATATTTATAATCTTTAAATTTTTACATTTATAAAAAGCATTATAACTAATACTTTCTATAGAATTAGGTAAGCGAATACTCTCTAGTGTATAGTTTTCAGAAAAAGCATCATGTCCTATTCCAGTAATATGGTATATCTTATTATCATCTTTAAAGTATTCAGGAATAATTATGTTTTGTTTATTTTCTATTCCTAAAATTTCTCTACTTGTATTTAAAATTTCAAAGTTTTCCATAATATCCCCCTTTCAAAAATGTAAAACAGTTGCACTACCTTTTCTCTTTTAGAATTTACTTTTAACTTATATCTATATTATACAATATTTATGAAAAAAACAGAAAAGAACATATATTGGCTCTTTTCTGTTTTATTTTATTGTTCTTTATTGTCCTTTATTTTTTCTTTTTCAAGTTCGATAAATCTTTCAGTTATAAGCATACTCACAACTGCAGTTTCATTCATTCCATAAAACTTGGCTATTTTCTTTAATTGATCAGATGTTTTTATATTAAAAATATAATTCTTTTTTTGCATATACTCAATCCTTTCATTATTTTTATTATACTTATATTATATATCATATTAATGTATTTTGCAATATAAAAATAAAAAAGAGCTCTTTCTGAGCTCTTAACATGGGTCAAATGCAACCCAGAAATCATAGTCAGGTGGCGCTACCTTTTTGTTTAGAACAAGAACACTTCCTACCGCATCTTTTACAGCAAATTCATCATCCATGTCGTAATCGAGATTTTTACTGCATCTAAATACTGCTTCTTCTTTCATTTCTTCCGAAAAAAGTGCATCCAGTCTGTTATTTTTTATTTCTTTTTCTACAAGCATATTAGCATAATCCATTTTATTTTCTCCTTTCCTCTCTTGGACTTTAACTTATATATGTATTATATAACAAATTATCTTTAGAGCAAAGAATAAACTTTTTGGCAAATATCGTATGCTTTCTTAATATCGAACCAATCATTTGTTCTAATCTTTGATTCCATATCCACCCAAAAATCATGTGTTTTTTCACTGTTAAGTAAAAGGCGAGTTTTTTCTAATATATTATCTGGGCCAAATCCTCCAGCATATCCTACTTTACATTCTATATCTAAAGGAATTAAAGGAGTATCTATTCCAAGTCCACCTGAACTATCTAATAATATAGATACTTTTTTATCTTTTGTTTTTTGATAATAATCTAAAAACATTTTTGCTCCATCTATACCTTTTTGTTGAATAATTACCTCTTCTAAAGGTTTTGGGATATCTAATATTAGATTTTCTGGGTTTTTCTTATTTGTAGAAATATTTAGTTGGGCTCTTTTGAAAAGATTTATATTTTCTTCTAAAAATAAAAGAGTGGGATTCCAGTTATTTAATATAGCACTTCTTGCAAGAGAACCGCATAAATGAAGAGATAAGTTTAAATTCTTATCTTTTAATTTTTCTAAATTATCTGGATTCCAATATCTATTTCCATTATCTTTCCAGTTTTTAGACATAATTACACCAAATTCTACTAAAGGATATTTATCTTGTAAAATTTGAAGTTCTTTTAAATCAGTTTTTTCATCAATACCTATTAGAGATATATGTTTTAATTTCAATAATATCACGTCCTTTCTTATATGAAAATTGTACCATATTTTGGTAATGCTGTCTATAATTATTTGATTTTATATTGATAATTTTATAAAAATAGTGTATTATATAAATAACATATTCATGAAAATAGAATAACCAGTACATAAGAGCCCGTGTTTTCGGGGAATATGTTGAACTTATTCCTAGAATTCCTAGGAATATTTTTTATAAGGAGATATTATATGAGATACGGATATTTTGAACAAATAAAAGATAATTATAGTATTTTTCTAGGAACTAGCAAATCTATAATACTATTCTTTGATGGTAAAAATGTTACTTCAAATCCTTTTATTGATTTACATGATTTCCAAAAGGGGAGTTTTTCTAAAAGCTTACTTTTAACCGCAAATGAGTTTTCTAGTAGGTGGAAATGCAAAGCGCTTGTTGGTGCAGACGAAATAGTGTTTATTATAGATAAGCCTGATATGCTTATTAAAAAATACAGAAATACAGTAGCTAATGTAATAAGTCTTACAACGCAAGAAATATTTCTATATTTTAATGATACTTATAAAGGAAAAGGAAAAATATTTTTCCATGGGAAAGTATTTGCCATTCCTTTTGAAAGAATTGATTCATTTATTAAATATCAATCTGAAAGATATTTCAATGTACTTACTGTTTATTGGATGAAAAAATATGGATATTTTAATACAGGAATAAAACTTGATGAAATGGTTCTTATAGCTAAGAAACATGATGAATATAATAATTTAATTTCATTTTTTAAAGAAGGGTTTTTAGTAGAAAACAGAAAATATTATAAATTAATACCATACATAAATGGAGAAAAAGAAGAATACATATTACCTAAAGATGATAATTTTAGTAAATTTAAAAAAGCAAATATTAATGATTTTTAAGGAGGAGAATGACTATGATATTGGGAACATATTTTGAGCGACAATCACCAGATTACTTATTAAAATTTTTCAAAGATATAAAAGATTTTTTGAAGATAGACAAAGAAACTTCACTTTATTGGTGTTTACCAATGAATAATATTTATCAGGCTATTATAAATTCTTATATGACAATGCCTTTCCAGCCAATATTTCTGCGATTATTTGAAACTGATAATTTTTTTGCTATTGATCATGTAAAATATATTAGATATTTAAATGGAGATAAAAACTTAACAATATCTGACCTTTTTAACATCGAACATAAAGATGCTATAAGATATTTGGTAACTGAATTTTCAAGTAGGTTTATTGATATTCCATTAAGTGGATTTCCAGATACTAGTGGTCAATTCGAAGATTTTTATAAAAGTGATGGACATGAAAAACATTTTTTAGATGCTGTAGAATGTCTTCGATTATCATTGTCAGACGATAAAATTATATTAAACAAAATAATAGAAATTCCTAAAGAACTTATTCCACATAAAAGATTTTGGTTATCAAATAAAGATTTTTTATCATTTAAATATTATTGTTTACCTGTTCATTATGTTATTGGAATGGAGTATTTAGGATATAATATAAGATTATTAAATACCCCAAAAGAACATGACTTAAGTTCGATATTTTATGTTAGCTTAGATTATAGTGATTTTGTAACATGGGGGTTTGATAATATAGAGCAATGTTATAATGGGTATAAAGGATATTATAATGTAATCTGGGAAGAAATTTTTGGCTATAAAAATATTAAACCTAACGAATTTTGTGCTTGTGGTAGCGGTTTAAAATATAAAAAGTGTTGTATGAAAAAGGTTGACTTACTATCGGGTTATTTATCAGAAGTTTAAAAAGAAGCATTTAATGCTTCTTTTTTATTTATAAACCAACTCTATGTTTTTGTTCTTTTTCTAATTCTTCTTTTAACTTAATAGCATCATCTTTTTTTGAAAAAGTATCTACTAATTTCATTCTATTTTTTATAGTGTTTGTATGTCGATAAACTTTATATTTATTTGACTTTTCAAAAACAAAATATTCTTCACAAGCTAATGCTAAATTTTCTGGTTTTATAATAATTGTATAGTCAGCATAAAATCCTTGTAAAATGTCACATTTTATAAAATTTTCTTTAAATGCTGATTTTATCTGTTCTAATGATTTCCCACACTCATATGGACAAACCACCCAATAAACATTATTATCAATATCTTTAAATGAATAGTAATGGTCAAAATAACAACTAATATTAGGTTTATCTTTATGTAGTTGTCCTCCACATATTTCGGAAAAACTAATACATCCATTAGTCCTTTTCCAATATCCATTAATTCCTTTTATAAACTTATATTGTTTACAAATTTTCCAGAATTGTTCTATATACATACATCCATTTCTATTTTCTAGCTCTTGTTTTAACATATTTTTGAGTGTTAACCATTGTGTTGACATAAAAATTCTCCTTTCAATACTTTTTCTTTTATTATAGCATATACTCAATTATAAATAAAGATAAAATTCTATTCTTATCTGCAATCTTAATTTACTATTTGTTGGTCAATATTCTTTATAGATGAAAGTTATTTTTTTAATTTAAAGTGATTGATTTTTTTAATTATATATGTTAATATTATTTATATTGAAATAATATATTGGAGGTTGTTTAAAATGAATAAACAAGAAAGAGAAATACAACTCAAGCAACTAGCATTAGCATGGAAAACATATAATAAGCATTTCGCTAATTGTGCTAGACTTGAGGATGCATTTACAGAAAACAAAGATAAAAGAACATTTTGGTATACTCAAGAAGAAGAAAGAATGAATATTGCAAGTAAAAATATATCAGAAGTTATAAGTGTTCTAATTGATGTTGAAGATAAATATGAAAATGCATTTTGGGTTACATTGCAAATGCAAATGAAAAACGAAACAGATATTATTAATGAAATTTTTGATATAAATGTAGAGGCTGTACCTATTAGTGATATTAGAAAAGTTTTTATGGATAATAACTGTATTTTAGATGTTGCTGATTATTTTAAACCTGCTGATCAATGGGAAAGTTTTAAATCTGTTATAAAAAATATTTATAAAAATCTTTTAAAAAAGAAATATAAATTTACTGAAAGACCTTTTTTTAATGATAACTTTGAAATTTTAAGAATTTTAAAGGAAAGTCAAATTGATATTGCTGGTGAATATTTTATTCCTTTATCTCAAAAAGATATATCAACAATTTCAGGATTTAACTTAAATAAAGTACAAAATACAATTGCTATGTTTATTAAATGGGGGTATTTAGAAAGGGCAGAAGGTGGCAAATATAAACTTACTGATTCTGGGAATAATGTTTGGGCTTTTCTTATGAAAGTACCTTGTACAAAGATTGTGGAATGATAAAAAGTAATCTTTTATTATTAAATTAATTTTTATATAATTAATGTAATAAGTATTAATATATTATTAGAGAAAGGAGATAATATTATGTCAGAAAAAATTATGAAACCTATTGTTGAAACTTATAATGAAGAGGAAGAATTTCTTTACAGTAAAACATATCTTTTCTGTAAAGGATATGCACATGGTATGTATTTACCATACTTTTTAAAAGCGTTGCCATTGGCTAGGCGTTTGCATAATGGACAATACAGAAAAGGAGAAGTTACTTTAAAAGATGGAAGTAAACATAAATTACCATATATTTTACATCCATTAAAAGTATGTTCTACTCTAATTTCGTTAAATCTTCCCTTATCAAGGGAAGATTGGGATATTCTTCTAACTGCAGGCGTTTTACATGATGCTATAGAAGATAGCAGTGAGTATTTCCCAAAGGGAGGAATTGAACTTGTTCAGGATTATGGTTTTCCTCAAAGAGTTTATGAAATTATTAAAAAGTTAAGTAAACATCAAGGATGTAATGAATATGAGCTTAATGAGTATTTTAATAATATTAAAACAGACCCTTTGGCTCTTCTTATTAAGCTTGCTGATAGAAGCCATAACGTTGAGGATCTCTACGTTATGTCCATTCCTAAGCTACATAAATACACTCTAGAAACTTCTAAATGGATATATCCACTTTGCTCTTACGGTAAAGCGAATTATCCAGATCTTTCTAATGGAATTACTGTTCTTAAAGCAAAAATTGTAAGTCTGACAGAACTAACTGAAACTGTTGTTGATAAGTATGAGCAGGAACTTTCAGAAAAGGATAAGGTAATTGCTGAAAAAGAAGCTTTGATTTCTAAACTCGAAGAAGAACTTGCAAAATATAAAAACAACAAATAATTACTATTAATTTTAGACACAGCTCTTGGCTGTGTCTTTTTTTATTTGTTCTCATTTATTTTAATATAATAATTATATCATGTTAATTATAAAAATATAGATAATTATCTGTATTTTTATTGTTTTTTGTTGGATAATCAAAATGTTTTGTGTATAATTATTATATAAAGATAAATGATATAGTTATTTAACATATTATTTTATATAAAATAGAATATAGAAAAGGAGAATAAAAAATGAAAATGATTAAAAAATTAATTACAACTTTAACGCTAATAGCAACTATTATTATTGGTCCTGGAAGTATAACTTCTTTTGGCGAATCCGAAGAAATCACTATGCGTGATATTTATGATGAATCTGTAAGTTATGAGACTGCAGTTAATGATATTAAGGGCGGTTATTATTATAACCAATTAAATGATATTGAAAAGAAAACATATGATAAATTAGTCGAAGGTGCAAACAATTTTGAAGAACAAATTGATATTAGAGGAATTTCCCTTGAAGGATATTATAAAGTACAAGCGGCTTTCTCTTATGATAATCCACAGTATTTTTGGATGCATGGTTATACTTTATCAGTAACAGAAAACACTCATGAACCAATTTATGCTAAATATAAAGTAGAACCAGATACTAAAGAAAAATTTAATAGAGTAAATCAAATTACAGATGATATTATAAAAAGTATTCCAGAAGGTTATGATGAATATGAAAAAACTAAATATTTGTATGAATGGGTAGTTAGAAATACCGAGTATGATTTAGAGGCCCCTGAAAACCAAGAAGTAACCAGTGTATTTATTAATAAGGTTTCTGTATGTGCTGGTTATTCCAGGGCATTTCAGATGCTTTGTAATAAAGCTGGCCTTGATTGCACATATGTGACAGGTTCTACAGATGGTATAGGACATGCTTGGAACTTAATGTATTTAGAAGGAAATTATTTTTGGACCGATGCTACCTGGGGAGAAATTTCTAGGAAAAATGATAGAAAAATTGGAGAAGATATTAGATATGATTATTTCTTAACAAAAGATGATACTATGAATAATACACATGTATTATCAAAAGATATCATAACTAAAAATAATCATTTTAAAAATGTCTTTAGCTATCCAGACTAAGAAAAGAGCAGAAATTATTTTTTCTGCTCTTTTTCGTTCATCTTTCTAAAAATATCTAAATAATGTTTTTTCTTAGGATTGTCTTTAATAACTTTAGCATTTTTTACCAGTCGTAACTGATTTTTACTAAGTCCTTCCTTTAATTTTCTAGCTTCTTCTTTAATAGTATCTAGCTTTATTTTTTCTTTTGCATCATTTAATGCTTGTGATGTGTCATCTTTTATATTGCTAAAATTAACCAATAAATTATCATAATTTGATATTATAATATCTCCTATTTTATTTGATAATTTAGTTATTTTTTCATTAATTCTTATTAAAGCCTCTACTGTTAATGCGACATCAGCTGCAAATATTGCCATTAATATTAAGGCAATTAAATCTTGAGATTGTGGTGATAGTTTTTCAACTAAAAGATAAATTTTAGGGTGAAGAACAAATCTGACAATAAGGCCTGCTACACCAAAAGCCAGTGATGCAAAAAGACAAATACGTCCTTGAAAATTAAGTGGGAAATTATAATAATCCCACCAAGTAGCATGAAATAGTTTTTCTAATATTAAAGAAGTAAAAAACTCTAAAAATACTGAGCTTATTACACAAATTATAAACACTTGTATATAACTGTTGTTATTCCCTAATATTAAAATATCAAGTATTGCTCCCACTCCATAAATAGGTAGCCAAGGCCCCATACAAAAGCCTCTGTTTTCTAAGTGCTTTTCAACTATTGCACAGTATAGAACCTCCCAACAATATCCTAAAAAACAATATATAATAAACATAATAAATAATTCAGATATATCCATATTTTGCATAAAATGTCTCCTGTAAATCTTAGAAATAATATATATTATACAATATTACTAGGAATTGTACAAGAAATTTTTATTTTTAAAATTTTATATATAAATATTATGTATAAATAGTTGACTTTCTTCTTAATCTAAGTGTGCTAAATATATAAACAAAAAGTTTAGTATTTTTAAACTTAGGCTATAAAGAAAGGAATAAAATTGTGATTGAAGAACAACTTGGTATAAAAATTAGAAATTTAAGAAATATAAATGGTTTAACACAAGATGAGTTAATAAGTAGAATGGAACTTACTATTACTAAGGGATATATTTCTCAACAAATTTTAGAGGTTTTAACATTACTCTTAAAACAATGTTTCAGGTGAATTGGTAAATAGCGTAGCTATACGGCTTTTCCGCCAGTTCTTTATAATTATAAGGATTCCTATAAAATAAAGAATCCTCGCAGCCAAGCTGCGAGGTAGTTCAATACTCAATTTTTGTAAGCTCTCCATTAACAAGAAAATATCTCTCAAAGATCTTTGGAATATAGCTTAAATCCTGTGTAAGAATAGGGATCTCCGCTTCTGTCCAGCGATTTCTTTTCACATTTGGGATAACTTCTCCATTCGGAAGCGTGACTTCCTTTTCATATTGTTCTTTTAGAATAATGGCCCCTCTCTTATATTTTACAGGAAAATTGTTCCAATTAATTCCTTTTTGGAGCATGAGCATATCTTGAATATCTGATGTATTTTTCTTATAAAGCTCAGAATCTGTAAAATTCGCATGCCCCACCATTTGAATAGAATTTCTTGTTGCGTCTTGTTGTCTCCAAAGAATATAATTATGAACTTCCATAAGATTTGGTAATGTCCATACACGAGAATCAAAATGTGCTTTCCATGCCTGTTTTTCATAGATTTCTTTATCTTTTGATGCAGGCATATTTCTTAAAATCTCATCATACTTACGATTAAATTCAACAGAACAAATACTTGCACTGATAGAAACTATTTTTTCTACATTTCCATCAAAAAAACAATTGATTTGACCGTTTTTTGTAACATCGTTGATAATAAGACTTATTTCATCTGATTGGGTATATGCCATTACGACTCCTGGAATTTCTTCACAAAGCTTCTTTGAAGCTTGGAGCATACATGTTGAAAAAACATCATCAAAAGGTCTTTTAAAATCTCTACAAAACGTATGTCCAGCCCTCATATCAAGTCTAATTGCTTTAGGGCAACCAAGCATTAAATAGTTTTTTGGGACACCTTCGTATTGTTTCATTCTGTGACCTAGTGAATCTTCTTTAATTTTTCCCATTTAATTTTCCTCCTTTTTTATTGCTTACTGTTCTTTTCTCATATATACTTACATATTAATTATACTATATTTTAAATATTTTTAAAATGCGATATTATACATATGTTATACTTATATTATATATTATGTATTAATAAAAGTCAAGAAAAAATGCTCTTACAATAATTGTAAGAGCATAAATTTTACCAATCTCTAGTCATGCTATTTCTTGCTTTTATAGGATTATTACTAGCATCCATGTTTACCAATTTTACTCCATCATCAGTTTTTTCAAGAATAAAATATCCATGAACCTTTGTACTACTTCCATCCTTATGGCTTTCTTCCCATTTCTTTTCGACTCTAAGATTTACTGCTATTGTGTTTGTAGTATATACAAAACATGGTTTGGTTTTTTCATCATCATTTCGTCCTAAAACTTGTGTTACTTTTATATTTTTAGGATTAAGTGAGTTATTCCATGTATATTGTGTTATTACATTATCTGTTAAAGTATTGATAAAGTCTGGTGCAGCTAAATCAGAAACAAATTCTTTATAATCTGTAGTCTCTGTTTTTCCACTATCATAAACAGCATTAATGTCATTCATCATCTTTTTAACATCTTCATAAATCTTATTTGCTGTTTCTTCATCAAATTCAAGAATAGCTTTATATTCTTCTGTGCTTGGAGTTGTTTTGAGTTCAAAATCTCCAAATGTTTCACTTGAAAATGTAAGTGTTGCTTCCTTTATTGGAACAGCAGGAATTGAATATGTATCCCATCTTTCATCTGTTGATTCAATTAATGTTTTAGGGGCTTCTACTTCACCTAACTTAAATGTTACACCTTTAGGTGCCTTTACTTTCCAATCACTAATATAGAATTCATTGCAATTAACTTTCCATTCGTTATCATCATTTAATTCTACATTAACTGATACACTAGCAGGACCTGATTTAAGACTTATGTTATCTTGAGTCTTTCCTCCTGATGAAACAATATCCTTAATTTCCATTTCATTACCTACAACATCACTATAACTTGTTCTAGGAAGAAGCCATTCTAAATCTTCTTTTGTAATATAAGTTGTATCAACATTCAAAAATTCTTTAACTTTTTCATAATCTTCTTTTTGAATTGCACTAATAAAGTCATATGCAGTTTGTTCTGATTTTGAAAGATTTCCTGCAGATTCTTCACTTTCTGTTGTGGATTCACTTTCTTTTTGTGTACTTTGTTCACTACTTTCTGTATTGGATGATTCTTTATTTTCTTTTCCTCCACAAGCAGCTAAAGATATGCACATTGTAGCAATGAGCATTATTGATAAAAATTTCTTTTTCATTATTTTAAATTTCTTCCTTTCTTTCATTTGTTTTATTTTATCTTACCATATAATAAGAATTTTTTCAATAAAAAAATAAGCACTTTAGGTACTTATTTTTATTTTTTTGTTGCCAATTTATAACTTAAATAACAAAATATGTCTGCAAAATCATTTGGTATTAATGTTATTAATTTGTCTTCTATTATTATTTTATTTTCTTCTATAGTTTTTATAAGATTAGAAGCATTTATATAACTTCCTAGATTTTTTTCTAATAAATCTATATAATCTTTATATTCTTTTTCAGATTTAAAAGTAAGTTTTACAAAATTAGCGTATTTATCAATTTTCATATTTTTATTCTCCTTTCAAAAACATTAAGCGCATTGCTCTTTGTTGTGCAGCGTAACACGCCTGTATAATTTAATTATATGTGTTTTAGAAAAAAGAATCAATATATACTAACAAAAAAAGAACCTATCCAAAGGTTCTTTTTATTAGTTATTCTGTCTCGTTTAGTTCGTTTTCGTCCTTTATAACTTGAAGATATTTGTCAGTAATAAGCATACTAATTGTTGCGGTTTGATTTATTCCATAAAACTTGGCAATTTTCTCAAGTCTTTTTATAGTCGTTTCTTCTAAATTATAATTTTTTCTTTTACCTTCCATTACGAATCTCCTTTCAAAAACATTTTTTGAGATTTATTATATGTATATTATACATTATTATTCTATATAAGTCAAGGTATTTTTATGTATAAGGGTGTAACTGCATGATAATTAAATAAAAAAAGAGAGGTTAATCCTCTCTTTTTTTATTTGGTTTTCCTTTTTTAATATAACCTTTTTCATCTTTATCTGGTTCCCATCTTAGATAATCTGACCAATTATTGTCCCATTCATAAAGATCTGAAAAAGAATCGTAATCATTTGTAAAAATTTTATCTTCATTATAGCCAACAACTCTAACTAGACATTCTTTAATTAGACATCTTTTTGAAAATCTTGTCATCCACTTTGCAAATTCTTTAACTGTTTCTAAAAACTCTCTGTCTCTAAGAGCACCATTTACAGTAATTAAAAAATCTTCTTGCATATGAAACATATTGCCATGAATTCCACTTCCAAGATTGCTTCTATTAAAAAATTCATCATGATTAGCAGAACAATTGTGTCCTTCTAATTTATTTATATAAGTTTCCATAGGACCTTCTGAACCAGAAACTTCTGGAAGATGTGAAAGAACTGTTCTTAAAATATACTCGCTTTCGGCCTCTGTTCTTCCCATAGGATTAACTTTAATTGTTCCTAATACATATGTCCAACAACTCATAATTTTCCCTCCTTTTATTTAAATTTTATATAGTCATCTTTAAAACTCTTATATTTATACGATTTTTTTATTTTATAAGATTCCTCGCAAGTTGATTCAAATTCTTCATTAAGTAGTTTTAAAAAAGTTATAATTTTTTTGAGTATTTTTCTCATTATTTTCCTCCCTTAACCCATAAAAACTTATCTTCATATTTGAAGTAATCTTTTACAGCAACAATAAAACCATCCAAATCATATATTTTTTTATTCCAAACAATTTCTTTTAAGTTATCGCATGTATAGAGTCCATCTATAAAATCTTTAACTAATTTATCTATTTCATCAGGAATTGTTATTTTCCTTAAATTATGACAATAGCTAACAGCTTTATAGAGTGTATTTACCTTTTGTGGTAAATTAATTTCTTCAATTTTATCACATTGATAAATAATATTAGTACTTATTTTTTCCATTACATTAGGAAAATAAACATGCTCAAGATTTTTGCAAAAAGAAAATGCACCATAATAAATATAATCTACATTTTCTGGAACACGTATTTGTGTTATTTTATCACAACCTGCAAGCGTGTTTTTACTTATTGCTGGAAGTTTATTTGAAAATTTTACGCTTTTTAAATTAAAGCAGTTATAAAAAGCACTTTCTCCTATTTCATCAATATTTTCTGAAAGTGTTATACTTCTTAATTCATGACAATCTGAAAATGCTTGTAGGGCTATTCTTGTAACAGAATTTGGAAGTATTACAGATTCAATATTTTTTTCTTTAAAGCATCTAGCACCTATAGACCTTACTCTATATTGTGTTCTTTTACATTTAAAAGAACTTGGAATAATAACTGCTTTTTGATTAATATCTATTCCTGTTTTTTCATAGTTTTTAGGGGTAATAATAAAATCCTTCATATCCTTTTCTCCTTTCTTCATAATTAATATGAATCTTATTAATAACTGTTATATTAATTATATAAAATCTAAGAAGAAATTTCTAATTTATACCCAAACCTTATCTGCACTATACTCCTCATTAATAGCCTTAGTGAACTACTCCCACTTAAAGAAGTGGGAGCTTCTTGCTTCATAGAAAACAGCT
>OFGF01000219.1_pt1 | contig 56646 bp, 53 predicted proteins | sample 1521711 | NCBI WGS metagenome assembly OFGF01 (sample SAMEA3504092, study PRJEB24116) | mouse gut metagenome | biome: mouse gut; feature: mouse-associated habitat; material: faeces | place: Denmark | collected 2011 | reverse complement strand
GAGATTCATAATGACTTTGTTGCAGCTTTCTTCAGCGTCACTTCCAAAAGAGCTAGGGGGGGAGTAATATTTGTCAATTCCCTACCCAGCACCAACTCCACGCCAAAAAGATTGACACTTCGACTGGTGATTGCGTGATAATAATTCACCACACCATAATCAAAAAGTATATCAATACTAAAAAGCATCAAAAGTCAGAGCTTAATTCCCTGCCAAAAAACAGAGACATAGCCCAAAACACCATACAATTAATGCCGGCCTAAACAGAATCCACACATGCTTGTCCGTGCACGTGAAAACCCTTGTCCTATGTTTAATCCCGGCAAAAAATTAGATCCAATAAGAACACATTATTTCAAAAAAACAATGGTTCATCTATTGATTCTCCCAAAATGTCGTGACCTACCCCTATTGTAGCTTATGTTTAATCATCTGTCAAGCATAAAATTCATGTTTTTAATCACCGATACGATAAATTTCCATATTTCTATGTTAGAATTATTCCATGCCACATTTTTCCAACGATATCCAACCCCGACACAATAATCATCTTGTTGTAAAAGGGGTGAAAAGTTTGATACTAGATATTGGTGGGATTATTTTAGACGACTCAAACCAAGCATTACTTCAGGTCTGGCAATTGCCTAGCGACGAGGCGAAATGGCTTTATGAGCTTATCTACCATACCTCGGCTTGGCGTGAGGAAATTATGACAGGGAAGCTCAAAACCGAAAAATATATGCATACCCTAATCGACGAGCACCCAAAATACACTAGGGAAATAAAACTTGCGCTCGCAGCAGAGCATTTCGATCAAGTACTTCCACTTTGCGAGCCAAATCTTGACCTAGTGAAAAAGCTTCATGAAACAGGGGAGTATCAGATGTATTGGCTCTCGAATATGAACGACATCGAGTATGAAGTCTTAAAACAAAAGGGAATTTTAGACCTACTAGATGGCGGAATTTACTCATGTGATGCACATTATCGGAAACCTGATCCCGCTATTTATCGACTCCTATTTGAACGTTATGATTTAGAACCGACAGAATGCGTCTTTTTTGATGACAGAACAAGAAACCTAGATGCAAGCGAGAAATTAGGCATGCCAACAGAATTAGTACCTAATCTATCCGCGCTTACGACCATACTCGACAAGTACTTCTGATTATATACGCCGCTAATATTACCAAAGAGTTATTTTTCGCTAATTTTGGTACGCGGTGCAATGCTAAGACGATACGGATCGGTCGGCTTAACTCCCGATTGGATCTCGAAATATGCTGCTACGCCCACCATCGCAGCATTATCACCCGTAAAACGTGCTTCCGGAAAGAAAATATCTATATCATCACGCTTAAAATAGTCATATTCCGCATTTAGAGCCCCGCTACGAGCATTTTTGCTTGATTTCGCAAACATACCCGTCTTAACATCTTTTGACTCGTCTGTGGCTTCCTGATGGCCTTTTAGGCTATTTAATGCTAGTGATCGTAGCTGCCGATTTGCGCTCACTCCTCCCGCGAATACTACCGACTTCACCTTTGGATATTGCTCTAAGGCTTTTTCCATTTTTTCTAATAAAATTTCACAAGCAGTCTGTTGGAAAGAAGCGGCAAAATCGGCCTTCTGCTGCTCCGAAAGATGCTCTTTAAGCTCATATGAGGGCGTAGTGATAGACAACCCGCATTCCGCCTGCACCGCACGTAGCACTGCAGTTTTGAGTCCGGAAAACGAAAAATCTAACCCGTCAACTCGAGGATGCGGAAGATGATACCGTGTCGGATTGCCATTTTTGGCACAGTCAGCGATCGCAGGGCCGCCAGGATAGGGAAGACCTAAAATTTTTGCTACCTTATCAAAACACTCACCCACCGCATCATCCTTAGTTGTGCCTATAATTTCAAATTGATTGTGACTTGGCATATAAATAATTTGTGTATGTCCGCCCGAAATCACTAGCGCCAGTAAAGGGAATTTTGGTAAATCAGAGTCTAGCATAGCTACATCATCGCCTGCGTCAAGCCAATTAGCATAAATATGCGACTTGAGGTGATGCACAGCATAAAGTGGCTTTTGCCAAAGAATAGCCAACATCCGTGCGGTCAGGGTTCCGATCATCAACGAGCCCATCAATCCGGGAGTATGCGTAACCGCAATCGCATCAATCTCGGTCTTATCGGATCCCGCATCCCCTAGGGCTTTGTGTATTACTGGTAAAATCGCCTCCAAGTGCGAGCGCGCCGCAACCTCCGGAATCACTCCGCCATACTCAGCAAAAATATCAATCTGCGAAACCACCACATTACTCAAAATCTGGCGACCATCCTCTATGACGGCCGCCGCGGTTTCATCACACGAACTCTCAATCGCCAAAATTTTCATGGTGTAATTATACCACACCCCCTAAATTAGTTATTTACCGTCTCGATCAAATCCTTTCTTGAGCGCGAGTTTAACCATCCTACTAAGTCTATTTCTTATCCCTTCTTCGGCAGATAATTCCGGCGGCGCTGGACGTAGGCTCTCAGACCCAGCGTCATCATTGCTACTTGGCGCTTCAAGCATAGACTCCTTGAGAGTTACCTTTGATGCCACGAATCGTGACATTGTCGGCTCGAAATCTCTGTCCTCCGGCACCTTAGCTATAAAGTCAACCAAACGCTCGCCTAACTCCTCGTTTGGCACCGCAAACCGTCCTGATGCTCCATTTTTACTAATTCTGCCAATCCCCGGAAGTGCCTCAACCATCTCGCGATTAATGATCTTTGGCAAATTATAATGAATTATGGTTTCCCCTGGGCGCTCTTTAAGAGGCTCAGCCTCAATCATTAACGCATGCGCCCGGTCGCGCACCATCATTAAGGCCTTATCGTCAACCGAAATAATATCAGTGATACCCACATTCATGTCTTCGGGGATCGCCTCATAAATTTTTGATCCTAAGCCATTAGCTTCACCACGTAGTGTAATCTTGCCTTTAGCTTCAAGCTCGGGAATTCTTTGCAAAATTCCTTCATTATTCATAATCAAACTATGAAAAGCATGCAAAAGCTCATTAACCGAGCTGGCGCGATTAATAAGCTTGCTAGATTCACGGATTAATAAATATCCGACCGCTTCTTTACGTACATCATCTACGAATTCATCACGCATATCATAGAATTGCTTTTCGTAGATTCGTTGCAAATTATCTACGTCAAAATTACTAGTAGCAAACGTTTCTGAGCCTCGAGCAAAAAACTCCTTAGTCGAACGCGCCATGTGCTCCCCTAATTGAAACTCTTTCACTATTCTCTGGAAATCATGCTCAAACCCCGAAAATTCCCGAAACGCCCGATCCAAATAACGCATCCGACTTGATTCATCGTAAAAATCAGCATTACTTGGCGCTATATCTGTAATCTCTTCTTTAATCTTTACGTCAGCCTCGAAGAAATGCTTGAACGCCTCTAGTGTTTGCCGACCTTTCTCGGCTCGCTCTGCATCCTCCGGCGATAAAGTCTCCGCCTCGTCGATCTCTGCACTGGCACCCCGTAAATCAGCATCCTTTATGTCAGTAGGCAGATCGAAAGATGAATCAGTTAGACCCCCCCCGCAAATTCTATTTTACTCAAATCATCCCAAGAAGTTACATTATCTCCAGTGGCATGAGAGTCTAATTCGTTATCTGCTGAATGACCAAGGGAATTAGGCTCCATTTTTCGCCCCTTTCATCTCTTTGAGAAGCTCTTCTGCGACCTTGATATCTTCAAAAACATGGGGGCCATCCGCCCGCAAAATCGTCTTTTCGTGACCTTTGCCGAGAATCAAAACCAAATCGCCTTTTTTAGCCATCTCTAAAGCCTTTTTGATCGCCGAACGACGATCTAACTCTACAAAGAGGTCTTTATCTACCGTTTTACCGGCTCTCTTGGCACCTTTTACAAAAGCCGCAGCGATCAACGCTGGATCTTCGTCGCGTGAGTCGTCTTCAGTAATAATCACAACATCGCTCTCGCGACCGAGAATCGCTCCACGTTCCTCACGTGTCGACGGATCTCGTCGCCCCGCTCCACCATGCACCGAGATAATCCGCCCCGTAAAACTAGGGATCTTGCGATAGACTTTTTCTTTGGGGTTCTTCTTGGATTTTGCGACTTTTTTCGAATCATCATCCATTGCAGACTGGCCAGCATTTTTACCCACCGATTCAAATACTTTCTCTAGAGCATCTGGCGCGTGCGCATAGTCGACGATCACTTCAAAATCTTGGCCTTCGCGTACTCGCGTCATCCGACCTTCTACCGCCGTCAAGGATGTTATGCCATGCTCAACTTCTGCGTCTGTAAGGCCGATTCGCTTACCCACTGCGACCGCAGCCAGGGAATTATAAACATTAAATCTCCCAGGAATCTGCGTTTGAATTTTCATATCACCACACGAATATTCTACTCCAGCAGCACTGAGCTTTATATCTACTGCACGGTAATCACCCTGTTGAATACCATATGTAATTATATCACCAGGCGCATAAAGTTCCTCAAAATAACGCGCATTCTTGTCATCGTGATTCACGATACCGATATCGGTTTTCTTAAACAATTTGAGTTTTGCCGCGCGATATTTGGCGAAAGTGCCATGATAATCTAAGTGCTCATGTGTAAGATTGGTGAACACTGCCATTTCCACCGGAATTCCGAGTGTGCGCGACTGCATCAGCGCATGCGAAGTCACCTCGAGAACGAGAAATTCAGCGCCGGCATTCGTAATCGCCTTGATCCGGCGGTTCAATGTCCCTACGCGCTCGGTGGTCATATGCTCGAGCTGCTGATGAAGTGGCCCAGCATCAATCTGAGAAAGTTTTAATGGTTTAGCCCCGTCAGATTTTTTTGCCAGTATAACATCCTTCTCGTCACCATTCACGCCACCCCAAGCTACCGTCGTCAATAGACCAGTCTTAAGCCCTGCATCGCTCAACATTTTCCAAATCATAAAACAAGTCGTAGTCTTACCATTTGTGCCCGTCACGGCAATCACGCGCAGATTCTTCGCTGGGCGGTTGTAACGCGTCGCCGCGCCCAGTGCCTGTATATAATGCCACGGCCGCATCGCGGTGTTATAGCCTGGCACTTTCTCCAACTTACTCTTCAAACTCATGAGGTCATTATACTATATAAATATCAAATACTCTCCATCTTAGCACTCATCTATTGACAGTGCTAAAAATCTGCGTTACCATGGGGATATAAAGGAGTTAAAATGCAGTTAAAACCATTATCTGACCGCGTCATCGCAGTCAAAGAAGAAGCCACCGCAACTACTAAATCCGGTATCCTACTGGGTCAAGCCAAAGAGGCACCCGCTTACGCCACTGTCGAGTCAGTTGGCCCAGAGGTCAAGAATATCAAAAAGGGCGATAAGATCGTTTACAAAAATTATTCTACTACCGATGTTAAAATCGACGACAAGGATTATATCATTCTCAAAGAAGAAGATGTCCTTGCGACATTATAATTGGATTCAAATTAAGGAGTATTATGGCAAAGAAAATCTTTTATACTAACGAAGCTCGCGATAAAGTACTCGCTGGCGCAAAACAACTTTATGATGCCGTAAAGGTGACTTTTGGTCCAAAAGGGCAAAACGTTGTCATCGAAAAATCATATGGCGCACCAACTATCACTCATGATGGTGTAACTGTAGCTGAGGCCGTAGATCTTGGTTCTACCGAAGAAAACCTCGGCGAACAAATCGGTGCCAAGCTTATCAAAAGTGCCGCCCAAAAGCTCAATAAAGTTGCCGGTGATGGCACTACCACAGTCACCGTACTTACTTACAATATTCTCAACGAAGCTAACAAACTAATTGCCGCTGAGGTTAATCCTATGGAATTACGCCGCGGAATCGAAGAAGCTGGCGCTGAAATCATCAAAAATATCGAAAAATCAGCCGAAAAAATTGATGGCGATGATCAGAAAGTCGCTGAAGTGGCTTCGATTTCCGCTGGTGATGCCGAGATCGGCAAGCTAATCGCTGACGTAATTAGTAAAATCGGCAAAGATGGCGTAGTTACCGTCGAACAGGGCCAGGGCCTCGAAATGGAGCAAGAGATCGTAGAAGGCTTTACCTATGACAAAGGTTTTTCATCGCCATTCTTCATTACGGACACTAATCGTCAGGAAGCGGCATTTGATAAGCCATTGATCCTCGTGACCGACAAGAAAATCTCGAGCGCTCAAGAATTATTGCCGTTGCTCGAGCAATGCGCACAGGCTGGACGCAAAGACCTCGTAATCATCGCCGAAGAAGTTGAAGGTGAAGCTCTCTCGGTTTTGGTACTAAATAAGCTTAAAGGCGTGTTTAATACACTAGTTCTCAAGGCACCAAGTTTCGGTGATCGCCGCAAAGAAATCATGGAAGACATCGCTATCCTGACCGACGCGACCGTAGTTTCAAGCGATAAAGGTATGAAGCTCGAAGAAGTTGGCATGGAAGTGCTCGGTTCTTGCGGTAAAGTCCTTGCAACCAAAGATGAAACCACTATCATCAAGGGTGCAGGGAATCAAAAGGACGTAGAAGCGCGCATTGATCTGATCCAAAGTCAAGCAAAACTCGCAAAGTCAGATTATGAGCGCGAAGAATTAGAGAAGCGCGCAGCCGCCCTACTCGGTAAAGTCGCCGTAATCAAAGTTGGTGGCGCTTCGGAAACCGAGATCGACGAAAAGAAATTCCGCGTTGATGATGCTGTAGCCGCAACTAAGGCTGCCCTCGCCGAAGGAATTGTCGCTGGTGGTGGCGTAACACTAGTCAACCTTGCCGCCAAACTTAAAGCGGAAAGCGACGGGGCAAAAATCGTCAAACGCGCACTCGAAGCTCCGTTTGTGCATATCATGGAAAATGCTGGGCTCAATTCTCAAGCTCTACTGGCGGAAGTCGAGAAAGCTAAGCCGGGCTTCGGCATTAATGTCATGGAACCAGAAAAAGGTCTGACTGATCTCAAAAAAGCTGGCGTAATCGACCCAGCCAAAGTAACTAAAGAAGCCGTGCAGAGCGCTACTAGCATTGCAGCGACTGCTATTACTATGGGCGCTCTGATTGTTGACGTACCAGAAAAACAACCAGCAGCCCCAGCTCCAGATATGGGCGGAATGTACTAGATATATCGCAAATCCTAAAATAGCCTCCACTCGGGGGCTATTTTAATTGGATGGTTTTTGTTCGGTATATGGATCAGTTTATGGATGATAAGCATTGTGGCTACACATAAAAGAACCTCCCAAATGGGAGGTTCTTGATTTTTTGCCTGTCTTTACAAGCTCATTTCGTCAATGCTATTGATCAGATAAAGTAGGGAATCAGCACGAACCTTGTCATCACGAATCTGACGTGCGGCTTCATAAGCTGGAGCAATCACTGCCTTATCGCGCATAGTCGTAAGCATTTCCTGGTAAAGCAAGAAGCGCTTTTCTGGCTCAACTTCAACACGATCCATGATCGGGAAGAGCTCTTTTAGGGCAGCTTCCTTCACCTTAGAAATATCGGCACCGTAGCTCATTGGGCGACCATAACTTGCCGGCATCCCTGCAGGCATGCTTGATGGCATCTGCGGCGCCATTGTTGGCTGTGGAGCAGCCATTTGTGGTTTCGGTGCAGCTGCTGGTGCTACTGGCGGCTGAGCCGGAGCTGGATTCGCAGCTTTCGGAGTCTGACCAGTATTCTTCTGGGTGATCTCATCGATTGCCCGCTGCAAATCGTTGTCTTTGTTGCGGTTTTGGTTCATAGTTTCTCCCACCTTATAATATTATTTACCTAACGTATATTTTACATTATATCACACTTAAACTTAAATACGCAAGAATTTTATCAGTCTATCGAGTAAATCCATATGTACTTCTTCCATTGGTAGACGTAAGCCCAACGCGTCAATGATCACTTCGCCCTGTGACTGCGGAAAATAAACTGTAACGCGAGGCGAAAAACGCTTGCGTGGCGTAAGTACGATTGCAAAATGGCCATTCTCCTGCAAAAAACCGAAAGATTTAAAATCATCAAAACTACGAAAAATATTTCCTTCTGTGAGTCCTTTGCGCGTGAGGGAATAATGAATTATCCGTGGCGGACGAACCGTATAGATAACAAGGGAAATCGCACTTAGTAAAATTACTATCAGGAAGGTCCACCATTGCATTAATACCGCTATCCCGCAAAGAACAATAGTCAATGCCGCCAAACCAACATACCACCAACTAGTCTTATCGCGCACGATATATTCCTCAGCTTCCCAAGAAATCGACTCTGGAATCTGTCGCTGCATTGAGGTCTTTGATACCATAATCACATTGTAACATATTATTGATAAAAACTAATAGAAAAGCGTCGAGGACACGACACTTTTCTATTTAATGACAGCTGAACCGATGGCTTATTTGAATACACTCGTAAGCACAAAGTTAACAATAGCAAAAGCAAGAAGAGCAATGATTAGACCAACTACACTATAGAGGATGGTATTGCGAGCTTTAGTAGCTTTCGCAGCATCACCCTGTGAGGTAGTGTATTGGATACCGCCAAGGATAATCATGATAACTGCAACTACGCCAATAATACCGAGGACGACGTTGATCACGCGATTCAGGTACCACATCGTAGTCTTACGCTCGTAGACAATCTGACCGTTTTCAACCAAACATTTACCGTCCTTGTCTTTAGTGCAGACTTTATTACCATCTTTATCTTTAACATAATCATCGTCTTCAACGCCACATTCACTCTGAGTGTTGATATAATATGGACGCTTAGCACTTTGATAGCATTTATATCCCCTCACGGCGCACCCCTCAGTGCCAGGCTTACATTTCGCTGCCTCACCTTCAACTTTGATGTTTGCCGCCTCATCGCTAATCGGATCGCCGAAGGCAGGCTGGGCCCGCTTACTTTCCGCCAAGACCGGTGTCGGGGTGACAACTACCGCGCTAAAGAAAGAGACTAATAAAATTAGACCCCCCCCCATAAACCTTTCTTTCCAAACACAATTTTACCTCCTTAGATTTAGTGTTATATGCAAGCTTAGCACCTAGGCGTCAAGCTAAAAAGATCAAATTAACCAAAGACCCCCGAAAGCACGAGATTCACGATCGCGTAAGCTAAGAGACAAATCGCGAGACCGATGACCCCATAAAGGATCGTGGTACGCGCCTTAACGGATTTGCCAGTATCACCTTGAGAAGTGATATAACCAATACCGCCAATAATGATCACGATCACTGCCGCAATCCCCACAAAAGTAAGCCCGAGATTAATAGCACTCTCGATCTTACTAGTAACCTTGCTGGCAGGATCATCTACCGTTACAAGATCGCACTCGGCGAGATTATTTTTGGTTCCGCCAGCATTCGCCGTACCCGCTGGGCAGGTAACAGCAAAAGCTGGTGCGCAAATCGCTGTCAAAGTAAGGCTAAAAACTGCGATCAATACGGCTAGAAATTTTTTCATATTACCTAAAATACACTCGTAAGCACAAAGTTAACAATAGCAAAAGCAAGAAGAGCAATGATTAGACCAACTACACTATAGAGGATGGTATTGCGAGCTTTAGTAGCTTTCGCAGCATCACCCTGTGAGGTAGTGTATTGGATACCGCCAAGGATAATCATGATAACTGCAACTACGCCAATAATACCGAGGACGACGTTGATACCAGTATTGATACGGGTCATCACACTCGAGCCAGCATTATCACCGGTAGTATCAAGATTACAGTCAGCGTAAGTATTCATGGGCTGCCCAGAATGTTTGGTACCTTTTGGGCAAGTAATAGCTGTCACGTCTTGTGCTGGTATGGCGAGCAATTCCACCATACCGCAAACCATTGCGAGTCCTACTAATAATAGTTGCTTTATTTTTTTCATAATCAGAGTCCTAGGCTGTAGCAGGCGCAAATACACTGTTGAGAACGAAGTTCACGATCGCGAATGCCAAAAGTGCGATTACAAGACCAACCACACCATAAAGGATGGTATTGCGAGCTTTAGTAGTCTTTGCGGCGTCACCCTGAGAAGTAGTATAGCTGATACCACCAAGAATAATCATGGCAACTGTCACAAAACCAATTACACCCAAGACGACATTGATCACAGTATTAAGGACTTTCATCAAATCATCCTCTTTATTCGCGATGCCACCCTTGCCTTCTGAACACTTCGTATAAGAAGTATCCCATGTTGAGCCATCTGGACAAAAACCACCTGCCAATGCCGGTGAAACCATCGCTACGCCACTGAGACCAAAAACAGTCAAAACTGTCGCAATAACACTTAGTGTTAGTTTTTTCATTAGAAATTCTCCCTTTTCTATTATTTCTTGATTCTATCATACCGCAACATGAGACTTTTGTCTAGGGATTTTTGCTTACGTCAAAGCTTGCCAGAAACACCGATATTCTCGGTCACCAGCGCCACAATGGCGTAGGCTAGCAATGCTACGATCAATCCTACTACGCCATAAATAATTGTATCGCGTGCTCTTTTGGCCTTACCAGGGTCCCCCATACTTTTAGTATAAAAAACACCACCGATAACAATCATGACTATCGCCGCTACACCCACAAAACTCAATACAACAGCAATCCAAGCGTTGATCACTGTACCGACGGTAGCCTTCTTTTGTTCATCCTTGCAACCAAGGACTTCCTTCATTGTTGCGTCAGCATCATCACATACATTTTTTGCCGCATATGCCGGGGAAGGGACAGACACTAGGCCAATCCCACACAGTAGCATCGCGCACACAGTCAAAATCGTCACAAATCGTCGTTTCATGGATTCAGTGCTCCTCCGGTCGTAGTAAGGATCAATGCCGTAAGTAGTCGCGCCACAATCACAATCACTAACCCAGCAATCGCCGTAATCAAAGTACGAGTTCCTTTGGCGGTCTTGCCTGGATCGCCTTGAGAGAAAATATAATCAAATCCGCCCTTGATAATAAATGCAACTGCAATTAAGCCCGCCATCGAATAGGCATATTTTAAGATATCCTTGAGCATATTTCTGCTAATTTCGTCTTGATTAATCTCCCCACTAAAGAAATCTGCACCAAGCACCGCCGATACAGTATTGATCACCACGGATGCACTGAGGGCAATCGTCGTACCAATCACTGCCGACATTAAAGTTTTCATGCCTTTAGCCATCTTGCCTGGATCGCCCTGAGAAGAGAGGTACTGATAGCCACCATAGATAATCATCGCTAAAGCAATATAGCCAACTACGATCGACAAATCAAAAAGAACATTTAACACAATCGTCCAGATGAATTTTGCTAGCTTACCATCGCCTTTTCCCGGCTTCTTAATTTCGACATTTTCGCCACTACCATTACAGATACCGTAATACCATGGTCGCAATCCAAGTAAAGAGCCACCACAATCCGAAGCAGCCGCCATTGCCTGAGCCGGAGACGCTACTAGACTACTGAAGGCGATCAAAACCCCACTCAAAATCGCTAACACTCTGCGTTTCATACTCTGATTTTAACATTATTCTGACAAAAAACCAAGTTTTTCTTCGCTACACACATTTTTTAGGATCCTCTTACGGAAAATAAACATAAGATTATTGAAATATAAGCAATTTTACATAAAAGTACTTGACTAAAAAGGTTATGTGTGATATAATGGAAGTATAGGTCTATAGTAGGCCAATTTGGGAAGGGTGAAAATGAAGAAATTAACCGCTAAGCTTTTGACAGCAATATTACTAGCGCTCGGGCTACTCTGCGCTGGTAGTTTTGTGCTACCTTCGGATTCACCTTTTGTCGCTAATGTTTATGCTGACCCCGTACCTGACGAAACAGAGACCCCATCAGATCCAGAAGATCCGGAAGTCGGACATCCAAACGGAGACCAAGATGGAGATCAAAACGAAAATCACGATGAAGACTCCGAGGAAGAGGGATCAGAAGAACAGGAAACTGAAGGCGAGGCGACGAAAGACGCCTGCCAAGAACAAACCGGATCATTATCTTGGATTGTCTGCCCAAGCAGTAGTGTAATCGCTGGCGCAACTGACATGCTCTATAACGCCATCAAAGATATGCTTGAGGTGAACCCGATTGCTATGGGTAATAAATCGCCAATCTACCTGGTTTGGAAGTATTTACGCGACTTGACCAATATTATCTTCATCATCTGTTTAATCATTGTAATCTATTCACAGATAACCGGACTTGGGGTACAAAATTACGGTGTCAAACGGATTCTACCGCGCTTAATCATTTCTGTAGTTCTCGTGAACTTGAGCTTTTTGTTCTGCGCCCTCGCGGTCGACGTCAGTAATGTAATTGGCGAAAGTCTGCGTGGAACTTTTGCGACTATCAGTGAACAGGTGCTGGAGCATGCTGAACTCGGCGAGGCAGTCAAGAATTTTAGTCTTTCAGATTTCTTAGTCACCGTATTGTCTGGTGGTACCATAGTTGGCGTCACAATTAGCGCAATCGGTGGGGGTCAATATATATTCTTTATGCTCCTGGTGATATTAGTTGGTGCAGTGGTAGCGGTAATCTCAGGCTTGATCACGATTGCCGCCCGTCAAGCTTTGATCGCATTGCTAATTATGATCTCACCGCTAGCTTTTGTCGCATATCTACTTCCTAACACTGAAAAATGGTTCGAGAAATGGAAAAGTCTCCTCTTTAGAATGCTGGTTTTTTATCCGTTATTTAGCTTCCTATTTGGCGCTTCACAGGCAATTGGATATACTCTAATCTTGGCCGCTAAAAATGGCTACGGGATCATCCTTGGTGTTGCAGTGCAAATTTTCCCACTATTCTTCGGCTGGAGCTTAATGAAGATGTCGGGTACAGTACTAGAAGCAATCAATCGTGGAGTACGGAAGGTGGCGTCGCCAATTCAGCGCGGGCTTACTGGCTGGGGACTCAGCCATGCTGAGCAAAGTCGCCAATATCACATCGCGAACTCAACTTCACCAGGCGCCAAATTACGACGCTACCTCGACTATCGTCAAACCCTGCGTGAACTAGATACCAAAAATTCCACCGACACCCGACATGATCGTGCTCTCGAAGCAGCCTATAAAACAGCCTCTTCTAGTCGTGGCCACAACGCGGATGGTAACTTACACTGGGACCCAATAGCTAATCGCTACACTCAAAATGCTAAAATGTCTAGCCTCTACCAAACCCGCGCTAGTACTGCTGAAAGTGCCTATAAAAATACCTTGACGGCCTATGGACGAATCTTCAGTAACAGTAGCGCTGCATCACGTCTCTCTGAGGCTCACGCCGAGGCTTACAAAGATAATATGGCACAGCAGTTTTTGACCGCAAACGAAGCTCAGGCTGACCAAGATTACCTACTCGGTCAATACCTCAAAGCACAAAATAATCAAGAGAAAGACCCTTACGAATTTAACCGCTTAGTAAAAAGTGCGGCTGGTAGCCTTGGCCACACTGGTGAATCGTCAATCATGGGTCAAGTAATTATTAATAATGCCACCACTGAAAGTCGTCGTCGCACTGAGGCACGTGTTATGATCACGAAATTCGGGATCGACAAGCTAGCCTTCCGCGGGATGACATTGGATACCGAACATATTAACGATAACGGTATCGAAACTGACGAAAACGGCTACGAAATCCAAGATGATCAATACCGTATGAAAAATGGTTACACCCATCGTAAGTGGAAGCACTATATTGGGCGCCATAAGACTACCGGAGCTGAAATTACTAAAGAAGAGTACGATCGGCTCGATCCAATTGAGCGAAGTCAATACACTAAAGTAAAATACGTCGATATTAAAGATGATAACGGAAACATCGTACAACGAGTATTCGATGACGATGCTGGGTATATGAAGGAACTCCTAAACGACACTATTGCAATCGGTGACCCAATCAACGACCGTTACTTAGCTGAGATCGGTGTCGCCCATGCTAATAGCGAAAAAACTGGTATTTTACGTAAATATCACAGTACAATTGCTAACGCAATTAACTCAAGTGGCTACGGTGAGCATAATGCCGCCGATTCAATGATGGTCACTTCTCAGGCTAATTTGGGTTATATCACCTCTGCTGCTCAGCTTTCGATCGCTCAATTACAAAGTATCGGCGTAGCCGTAAAACCAGGTAAATTCCTTCTGAACGATGCTAACTTCATCAAGAAATGGGCACGGATTATTCGAGCAACCTACGGATTGGAAGGTCCGAACGGCGAAAAACCCGAAGATTTCAGCTATTTCTTCCCAGACGATGAGCTATATAATTATCGTAACGTTAACGCCCACGATCTACCTGGCTTACGTCTCGAAAACATTACCGATGATGACGGTAACGTAATTGGCAAGAAATGGGTAGAAATACCGCCGGAAAAATTGTCAGAAATGACTTATGATGAGGTCGTACAGGCACGCAAAGATTGCTTAAAGCACAAAATCATTCCAAAGAGTATCTCTAGAATGATTGGTATCACTAACCGTGAGTTCTCACCAGCAGTCATAGATGCTCAAAAGCCAGGAACCCTAACTGAGCTGAAAGATCTTGTCCAAACCTTAATCTCAGTTGATGAATACAACTCGAATGAAGATGTTGCATTCGAGAATCGACCGGATGGCACTATGGATACCTTAGTATCAAAAGCCGATAGACACGCGCTCATGAGCATATATTCTGATATAGACAGTGGAGCTGGTGGAGCTAGAGCCAATAGAGCTGGTGGAAACAGTGGGAATAGTGGAGCTAATAGAGCCAGCGGAACTAATAGGGCTGGCAATCGTAGCTCTGGCGCCCCTGGTTCAGCACCCAGAAATGTAGCTGGCAGTAAGTTCGTCGACAAAATCTACCGTAATATGAGCCTACAGGATGATTTTGATAGACGTAATGATCCAGCCGCAAATGAAATAAGTATAAGAGAAATTTTCATGCTACATGCTGATGTAGATGAAATTAAGCAACTAATATTCTCCCTCTTTAATGAGGCCGAAAAACTTCAGAATTATGCTGATCGTAGTCAAGAGATTTTCGATGAGCATCTTGCAGACTTCAAGCCAGAGTCTACCGAGGACGGCATTGATAACACCGTAAACTATTGGCAAGAACTAGAATCAGTTCTACATGAAATTGAACAGGATCTTATCGATTTGGTTCATCAAGCTTACGCCACCAAGTAACTTGTATCTACTAAAAATCTCCACTGTCAATAATTTATATGCTATAATAGTAATAATATGGCGACATACAAAGTCCCGCAGGATGTGGAGGCGGAAGACAAGTTACTTGGGCCGTTTACCTTTAGGCAGTTTATTTACCTAATGGTGATTTTCGGCTGTGTCTTGCTAGCAATTGCACTTTTTCAGATTTTCCCGCTTTTAGCGATTATCCCAGTCCCGTTTATAATCTTTTTTGGCATCTTGGCTCTACCGATTAAAAAAGACCAGCCGATGGAAACCTATCTTGCGGCAGTCCTACAATTCCACACAAAGCCCAATCGACGTTATTGGACGCCGGGTCAGAGCGAGTCGACGATCCTCATTACTGCCCCTAAGATTAAAGAGCCTTCTAGGAAGCGTAATATTTCCCGGGATGAAGCGAGTCATCGCCTCTCATTTCTCTCTGAGATTATTGATTCCGAAGGTCATGCCATAAAAAATGCCAACGCTACCATGAAGGATGACTTTTATGCCGAAGCATACAACACTACGGATATGTTTGAACGGGATAATAATTTCGGTTTTGGCAATCGGATCGCCGAACAGGAGCAAGAACGCCGCGAAACGGTGATCAATCGTATGCGCAATGCGATTGAAAACTCCGAGAATGAATACCGTAGTACAAACGGAGAGCTCAGTACTACAGTGACCCCAGCTACAGTTACCGGTGAGCGGGTCTTGCAGCCTGGCATCACCACACAACCTGCAGAATCTGCAATTGTCCAGCCACTAACCAATCCAACTCCACCCCCGGTTAATGAACGTGGTGAAACTGCTCAACAAGAAGCTGATCGTATTCGCAAAGAAAATGAAGGGGAAATATATGTATCATTACACTAGGGAGTTAACCTTATGAATCCACAAATTAATCCAAACGCAGCACCTTTGCCACCAGCACCAGGTACGCAACCGACTGGCACTATGCCACCGGCAACCCCCGGTATCCCGGTAAACCAGCAGGCTCTAGGCAATGCTGCTATTGCAGCTAGTAGTCAACAACCAAATATCATCAATGCAAATCCACCCACAGTTGTTGAGGATCCAATTTCTACTCAATCTACCTTGCAAATCTCCGAATTGAGAGACGGTATTGTAATTATGAAAAATGGCTCATTCCGCGCGGTTGTGGCCTGTCAATCAATCAACTTTGATTTAATGTCGAACGCTGAACGTGAAGGCGTAGAATACAGTTACCAAAACTTCCTCAACTCTTTAACATTCACAGTACAAATTTTAGTGCGCTCCCAACAAGTTGATATTGGGCCATATATCGATCAGCTCAGTAAGTTACGTCGAAATAACGACAATATGTTACTAGGTGTTCTAATGGATGATTACATCAACTTTATCGCCATGCTTTCTCAAGAAGCAAACATTATGGATAAATCGTTTTTCGTCGTAATCCCATATTATTCTTCCGCGGATGCAGAAAAACTGCTTACCGGTACTAAAAATATTTTCCGTGGCCTCAAAAAGCAGGCCCCCGAAGTAACTCGTATTAATCGTGATACTTATGATAAGGCCGTCGACGAATTAAATAATCGTGTCGAAGCAGTTATCTCTGGTCTTTTCCAAATCGGTATTCAATCTGTCCGCCTCAATACTAGACAGCTCAGCGAATTATTCTACAATTTCAACAACCCTGATACCGCCGTCCGCGAACCTCTAGTCGATTTTAGTCAACTGGCGACAACTTACGTACGTAAAGGAGCACCACAAAATGGCCAAAGATAAACGAAAATTAACCGCAGCAGAAATCGCCCTACGCTCACAAGCCGCCGAAGATGCTGAAATCCAGCAAGCGTTTGAGCAGGGGATTACTACCCTGCGCGACTTGATTTCGCCTAGTTCGATTGAGATTCATTCAAGCTACTTCCGTTTAGGCACTAAATATGGTCGCACAATATATATATATGGTTACCCACGAACACTTTTTACAGGCTGGATTTCGCCATTAATTAACATTGATGAAGTGCTCGATGTCTCAATATATATTTATCCAGTCGAAACCGCTGTGATCATGAAAAACTTGCGCAAGAAAGTTACCCAGCTGGAAGCTAGCTATCAGGTAAACGCTGAGCAAGGGAAAATTCGTGATCCAGAGATTGAGGCGGCTATTCGTGATGCTGAAGAATTACGTGATCAGCTTCAAGTTGGTGCAGAAAAGTTTTTCCGTTTTGGACTCTATATCACACTTTGGGCCAACTCACTTGACGATCTCAACTTTGTACAAAATAAAGTTGAATCGATGCTCGGTCAGCAAATGATTTTCTCAAAAGTTGCAACTTCCCAGCAAGAGCAGGGAATGAATAGCACAATGCCACAATGCATGGACCAATTGCAGATCCGCCGCAACATGAATACTGGTGCGATTTCAACTAGCTTCCCATTCACAAGCGTAGACTTGACTCAGGAAAAGGGTATTCTATACGGCATCAATATGCATAATAACGGCTTAGTGATCTTCGACCGATTTAGTCTTGAAAATGCCAATATGGTAGTATTCGCTAAATCCGGTGCTGGTAAATCTTTTGCAGTGAAACTCGAAGCCGTACGTTCAATGATGATAGGGGCGGAAGTCTTAATTATTGACCCAGAGGATGAATATCAGAGATTGTGTGACGCTGTAGGCGGTAGTTATATTCGCCTCAGCCTTAATTCTAGCGTACGTATTAACCCATTTGATCTACCACGTGTTATTGATACGGAGGATGCGAATGACGCCCTGCGAGCAAATCTCGTCACCTTACATGGACTTTTCCGTTTGATGTTAGGTGGTTCAGCTGATCAAGCTGGTCTCACCGCCAACGAAGAAGCTGATCTAGACCAAGCCTTAATCGACACTTACGCTCGCGCTGGTATCACTAGTGATCCCGCTACCCATCAGTCTCCACCACCTACGATTATCAACCTGTTTGACACCCTACAGCATATGGGTGGATCTGGTCCACAACTCGCACAGCGCCTACGAAAATATACCACCGGGACTTTCGCTGGGGTTTTCTCACAACAATCTAATATCGATATTAATAATCCAATGGTCGTATTTAATATTCGCGACCTAGAAGATGAATTACGCCCAGTAGCGATGTATATTGTACTTTCGCACATTTGGAATGTAGTTCGCGCAGAACAGAAAAAACGTCTACTACTCGTTGATGAGGCTTGGCAATTAATGGAGTATGAGGATTCTGCGAACTTCCTCTTTAGCTTAGCTAAACGCGCTAGGAAATATTATCTTGGTCTCACTACGATTACTCAAGACGTCGAAGATTTTATGAGTACTAAGATGGGTCGCGCGATCGTGGCTAACAGTTCTATGCAATTATTACTCAAGCAGAGTGCTAGCGCGGTGGATATTTTATCAAATGTCTTTAAATTAACCGAAGAGGAAAAGAAGCGATTGGCTAACTTCCCAGTTGGACAAGGATTATTCTTTGCGGGTCCTAATCATGTCCATATACAGGTTATCGCCTCCGAAACCGAAGAAGCACTCGTCACCACCAGACCAGGAGGCGGCAAATAAATGGTCGCGCCCACCATCGTTAGTAAAGGTCAGTTGGCTTTAAACTCCTTGCGTAATGCGGAGGAATCGGCTTTGACTGGTTCTGACAATGGTGGAGCAAATAGTGATGGTGGGTTTTTCACCGGTAAAGGTAAGGAAACTGCCAAATTAAAAAAAGGTGGTATCCGAGGCAGAATAGCTGGAGCTTTAGTTATAGCGATGTTAACTGGCGGCGGGGTTTTCCTCGGTACCACAAATTCCATGCTAGCTCCAGCAATTGAAGCATTATATACCGAGCAAACTGATACGCAATATGCGTCTGCAGAACGACGTACCGTAAGACTCATGCGCTACACTACATCTGGTGATGAAGTGATCAAAGTTAACGGTTGGACTGGAGCGAAAAAATATGGCAAGATGTCAGGGAGTTTTAAGAAGCGACTCGCCGCCCAAGGTATTACAGTGGAAGGTAGTGGTAAGAATACTAAATTAGTCTATACCTTTGATACTGTTGGTGAAGATGGTGCTCCAACTACGAAAAGCACGAAGATTTCCGCCGAAGATTTTACCAAAACATATAATTCAAATAGTGATTTCCGTGAATCATTCCAAACCGCCCAGCGGGGAAGGATTGCTGGCTTCTTTGATAATACCGCAACTAAAGTTCTCAAGAAACTTGGTATTTCACGTAATCTTTTTGATAAATTTAAAAATTCATCCGACACTGAAGCCAATGCAAAAAAATTTAGTGAAACCATGACCGACAAAATGGGTGGCGGTAGTTCTGATATTCGGCAAAAAGGTACAAATGAGGTCACTGAACCTGATGCTGATGGTAATCCTAAAACCGAAGTTAAAGACATCAATGCAAGTGAATCCGCAAAAAGCGAAAATATTTCTTCTGCAGACGCCGATACCAAAGCCAAGAATATGATTGATGGTGTAGCGAGTAAATTTACCGCTGTTGGTTCTTGGAGTTGCACTGTAACTCGAGTTTTAAGTATGGTTTCAGTCATGGTGGCGGCAAATGAAATCTACCAGTCAATCAATTTCTTTATGGGAATGACTGAAAATATTAGTAAGATGAAGGCTGGTAGGGGTGACGAATCGGCTGTCAATGAGGTATTAAATTTCTTATCCACCCCATCAACCACCGAGACTACTAAATATGGTAAATTAACTATTACCGACTCCGGTGACTCCGGATCAATCATGGGTGGAGATGATGTCGTCAAACAAACTGGATCGCCACTTGAATCTAATGGTATGCAAATGATTCTCGCCGGCGCAGCGCTTAGTAGTACAGAAAACAAATTGTTTTCCCTAGAGCGTATTAATAATGCTTCTTCCTCACCTGAGGCTGAACGTTCTTGTATGGCGGTGGATGGTGTTTCAGCACTCGTGTCAATCAGCACTACTCTCGCTACACTCGGTACTAGTGCTATCGCATCTACACTCTGGTCAGCTGTCAAAGGAGCTGCCGCATCTATTGCGGTATCAGTAGCACTCAGCTTTATTGTTCCCACTATCGCAAAAACTCTCTTCACCAATGCTTTCGAAACTGCATCAGGTATCCCAGCAGGCGCACTTTTTACTAAAGGTGCCTCTGCTACAAATACTCGTCTAGGACGCAACGCCAGCGGTCAATCCCTTTCTTCTAAGGAAGCTGCTGTAGCATATAATAAAGTAAACCAAGAAGTCATTGCTCAGGATGCAGAAATTGAACGCAAAAATCATAGCCCATTTGATATTAGTAACAAAAATACCTTCCTTGGTAGCATCGCTTATAGCTTATTACCACTAACTACTAGTTCGAATTTTGCGAATCTATCTTCATTACTTAGCACTACATCAAAATCGCTTAGCACATTAATGAATCATGGTGTAAGTGCTGCCGGGGAAAATACTTCTTATATGACAAAATTTGGTAATTGTGAGAGTCTCGCTAAGATTGGTGCAGTAGGGGATAATTACTGTAATCCGGTTACCTCAACAGACGTATCTACAATCGATATAGACCCAGGTAATGCGCAATATCAAGACGTAATTAATAAAGCTATGGAACCCGAGAGTTGTGATGAAAATGGCGATGGGTGTAAAATTAAAAAAGGCTCTGATTTAGCAAAATATATTTCATATTGCGCGAATCGTGATTCACCATTCGCAGTGGTTGATCAAAATATCCTCGGTGATCTCCAAACTTCTGGCGGATTAGGATCGTGGCGAGGAATTGTTGGTGCAATCCCGCTCGTTGGTGATGGCCTTGACCTATTGGACGCTGCACAAAATGAAGACAATATGCCTTGGGCAACCGGAGAACGCTGTGGTAACACTGCTAACAATTCCGTTTTTTGGGAATCAGAAGGCAAGTATTACCAACGTTATGTTGAAGATATGCGTCTACTTGAACAATTTGGATCATTTGAGGGGGATACGAACCCAATCACGGCCTACACAGAGGAATATGAAGCTGAACATCCGATTGACGATTCTTATATTGGCTATATGTCACTAATTTCAGGTCTACTACCGGAAAATGTCGAAACCACTTTAGCCTTCATTGAATACTTCCAATATTTAGACCAATATGATCCAACAGAACGTATTGCTATGACCGATCACCCAAGTGAAGTCGATGACAGTGAGACTATTATCGCTAAAGCTACAAACGATACGAAAGCTCCATTTGAAAGCGAGTCAGGTTTCGTGCAATATATTTTAGCGATCATCCGACCAAGTATTGTTTATGCTGATATTAGAAACCGGAATTACGCTGTATGAAACTAAAATATCGCATCAAATTAAGTTTAAGAGCAATTTTTTGGGGATTTTTAATTACCGCTTTAATAGTCACTTCAATCCCCCAATCAGTACTTGCTGATGGTGATATCACTTTGGATAGTGAGACTTCGCTAAATTTTTACCTCAATAATATTTATTATTATGACCCTGAAGGTGGATTAGGTAATATTTGTTCTCCTGGAGGAGGTACTACTGATAACTCCGTACCAAACGGTGGGGGTGGTAGATACGAAAAACTCAAGAATGTCGTCCGTCAATACGGCGAGTATGCTATGCAGCTACAAAAACAGTATGGATCGCCGTGGGAGGTTATTTTTGCTCAAATGCAAATGGAAAGCCAAACCGGTGAGGATACAAATCCAAAAGCAGTATCTTTTAATGTTGCAAAGCTTGGTTATTACAACTGGCTTGGTATCACTAGTCCCCGAGGTAATGTGGGTGATACGGAGCCATATATCGATGCGAAAGGTAGGTCCTGGGCGATGTTTACATCGGTTGAGAGTATGATGAATGCCTGGGCTGGACCACACCTGCTTCGTAATGGCAGATATAATGAAGCCTTTAAATACACAGATCCTGATAACTATAGTTTGGATAATTTTATCAACACAATGGTCCCAATTTATGCACCACCAGAGGATAATAATGATACTGTACGATATATTGAATTAATAAAAACTTTTATTAATGGTCCAATAACAGAAGTGCGCCAGGAAATGGGTTGGCCAACTTCAGCGGAATATGCAAAACAGGAAAATATTCCGATTGGTGGTGCCGTAGGGCTTGATGGTGAGATCACTAGCGATAGTCCTACTCTTGCCGCGGTTTGTGGTCCTGAGGCTGGTAACCTCACTTCATATGTCTTAGCGTATGCTTGGCCAGAATATCATGCCCCAAACTTTCTTGACATGATGCCAGATTATAAGGAAGCAGTCGATCGTCGTCTCCAACAAGGTAAATATGTTGGAGGTGGTAGTCACCCAGGTATAGACTGTGGTGGATTTGTGACAACCCTACTACAGGATTCCGGGTTTGATCCAGAGTATGGTGGAGGCGGATCAGTCCCAACTCAACATTCCTATGTTAAAGAACAAGGCTGGGAAATAATTAACGATATTAGTCAACTACAACCTGGCGACGTGGCTTTTAATGCTGATAATTCCCATACTTTTGTCTATGTTGGTAATATTAATGGGTTTGGTTCCGTCATTGCCTCAGCCTCATATAGTGGTAGAACTAACACTAATTGGCGTGCACCAATGGCAGGGAAGGAAAACATGAATAACGTAACTTGGTATCATAAAAGATAAGGATTATCGGTTGATATGGATTTTCTCGAACAATTTTTGCAAAAAAATCGCAAGGTAATCTTGATTATTTCTGCAGTCATTATCACTGGAGTTATTGGTTATAATATAATTGTTATGATTTCTCGAATTGGTAAAATCCCAGTTACTATCATGTATGCACCGTTTGATGCGGAAGTAAAAATCAACGGTAAAGCGTACCGAAACAATCAGAAACATTATCTTGATCCCGGCGATTATCAAGTAGAGGTTAGTCGCGAACATTTCCAAACCATGACACTGAATTATACCTTAACGTCCGGTACGGATGAAAATTATTTTATTGGTGGCTTATCGCCAAGTGATGATGAGGGATATGCGATTTCAAAAGAACATAGCAGGGAATTTAATTTAGTAGAAAGTATTGGTAGTATTGAAGCTGAGAATGAGGCGAAAAAGCTTTTTGAATCAGCACCAATAGCTCAATACTTACCAATCAACTTTAATATGTACTCAATTAGCTACAGTCAGAACGAAACGGGGAATTTCTTTATCGAGTTGATCTTAAAAGGTGGAATAGAATATAGTCCATCGGCCATAGCTACACTTTATCGGATTAACAATGGTGATGTTGACCCAGCACAATATGATATTGTGGTACGTGATTATAAAGATCCGTTCAAGAAATTCACTCCTAACACCGAGAGTGACCCAATAAAGTATCTTGCTACTGGTTATGGTTCATCGTTTATGGATTACAAAGTCTTAGAGAATCGCGTCGTTAAACAAGATGATTACTATGGTGTTTTAATCATACCGAGTAATATTGATCTTTCCGACAATAACGCCACTTATCCGACTTACCGCGCAATCCTAAAAAAGGATGACGCAGGTTGGAAATTGATAACTTCACCCTATCCGATCGTATCACAGTATAATGCGGCTGGAGTTCCAACTGATTTTCTAAATAAATTAAATCGTACATTCGTGGAACTTGATATTTAGTTTACATGATTTCCATAACACCATCACCCACCGAAGTCATAATTACCTGATTATCCTGAAAATTCCTAATCAAACATTTTTGCCTAGTTTGATCGAGTTCTGAAAAAACGTCATCAAGTAAAATTACTGGTTTATGATTTAAGATCTCTAAAATTAAGTCAGCCTCAATAAATTTCAGTGCCAATATCCCAGAACGTACTTCGCCGCGACTAGCTGATCCATCAGCCCCCACACCGTTAAAAATAAAATTAAAATCATCACGATGTATCCCAAAACTAGTATGACCAACCAACGAATCGATCCGATAATTATGATTTAACCGATCCAGAAAATCACTTTCAGTGCTAATTTCACTTTGATATTTCATTTTAATTTGATCTTGATTCTCGGCGATCGAGCGATAAACTTTTGTAAAATCATGATTAATCCGCTCAATATATTCACGACGATAATTAGCAATCTTAACTCCATAAGACCCCAACATAACATCCCAAGAAAACAACTCACCTGGCGATACATTTTCTTGTTTTAAGAGCTCATTGCGCTGTTTTAAAGCCTTAATATAACGATTTAAGGCTACACTATATGCATCCGAAAATTGGCCAAACATATGATCGAAATAATTACGACGACTAGTCGGACTCGACCCAATTAAATGTAGGTCATCTGGCTCAAATAATACTATCGGATATCTTGATTTGGGGGGTAACCGTCGAGATTTTTTGTCGCTAGTTAAAAACTCTTTTTTAGCCCCATCATACGTTACGACGGTTTTTCTACCATCATTAAAACCTAATTCAATCCGATAAAAATTCTTTTCCCGCTGAATAATCTCCCGATCTACCGCACGAAAACTTTTACCCTGCAAAGCTTCGTAAATTGCCTCGATAACAGAAGTTTTTCCACAACCATTTTTACCAATAATCCTCGTAGTGTTTTGAGTAAGTCTTAATTCAAAATCATGGTGACAACGAAAATTTATTAGTCTGAGATACTCTAGGATCATTTCATCCTTTTAGCGGCATTATTATATGGATATAGTTATCATTATTTACTGCTCTTAAAATAATCGGGTTTAAGTTGTTAGAAAATTTAAATTCAATCTTATCACCATAGATCGTACCAAGAGCATCGAGAAGGAATCTCGAATTTAAGGTGATTTTACCATCAATATCTACTTTAGTGTTAATTTTGGAGCTATTCTCTCCAAGTTCGTTCGCAACCGACGCAATCGAAAAATCCTGGTCTGTTTTATTGGCCAGACAGACAATTGACCCACCAACCTCACGCGCGAATAAAGCCGCTAGTTTAGTTACCCTAGTTAATTCATCTTTTTTAAGTTCCAAATTTACTTCTGACTCTTTAGGGATTAGTTGACGATAATCTGGGAATGATCCGTCAATTAATTTTGAGGTGATCTCAATATCACCAAAGCGAAAACGGATTTGAGACTCATCAATTAATAGCTCGACCTCTTCACACGCATCCCCCATTAAACCAACTACCGCCCTTAAGGAAGCAGAAGGGATTATTACTGAGACCGATTCACTGATTTTTTCCACTACTTTACATTCTGCTAGACGATAACCGTCGGTTGATGCAAAATATAACGCATCTTCAAACGTATTAAAATAAACACCTGTAAGTGCTGGTCTTGTAGTGTCATTACTCGCCGCTACCATCACCTGCGAAATCGCCTCTTTAAACATATCAGCAGCAATCTTAATTGTTACCACCTTTTCAGTATCTATGTCTGGTAATTCCGGAAAATCATCTGCTACTGTACCGTTAATGATTGAGGTATATTCACCTGACTTAATCGTAAGCTTTGTATCTTCACCCAATAATTCCACGTCACTACCACTAGGTAAATTACTTACAAAATCAGCAATTAATTTTGCTGGTACTGTGATCGTACCTTTTTCACTGCCAGTTGATGGTAGATAATTAATAATTGCCATATCTAAATTGGTTGTTACTAGGGAAACACGTTTCTCATCTACTCGAATTAAAACATTACTAAGAATAGGTAAGGAAGCTCTAGCTCCACCAGTAATTTTACTGACACTATTTAATGCTTTTGATAACTTATTCTGAACTAACTTTATTTTCATACCTCTCCTCTTTATTAATAAAAATAGTAGTTATAGTAGTAGGCTATGTGGAAACTGTGCAAAAGAATAATTTTACAGAGAAAAACAATTGCGGAAAACGAAGTGTAAAACTTTTCCACTGTTCGGTGTAAAATTAATTTTATCCACAATATTAGAACATAAAATCCACTTTTCCACTGTAAATCATAAAATAATCCACAACACATTCGCAGATTTTTGCGCAACATTTTACACAATTTATCCACAATATTAGAACATGAAGCAGCGTGTTTAGCGCGTAATTCATGACATAAAATGGCATAATTACAAATACAGTTATAATTATATTCTGAAATTATGTCAAATCTACCTCTATAACTATGCATAGATTGATTCCTTGATACTATTAATTTGGTCACGTAGATTGAAGTCTAACTTTAGATCGTTATCAATTTTCTTAATACCATGCATTACGGTAGTATGGTCTTTAACACCAACTTCAAGAGCGATCTTGGGAGTACTTAATCCAAGTTCTTTGGATAGTAAGTACATTGAAACTTGGCGTGCATTTTTGATATGACTCACTCGACTCTTGCTGCACATTTCTTTAACTGACAACTTATAGTATTTCGCCACTTGATCGACGATATGTTTTGGTGAGACAGTTTTAGTACGCGTGTTTGTGGTGGTACCAGCGTAGCCCTCATTAATTACTGCGAGTGGAGTCATACCTTTAAGGTCGGCAACAGCCAAGATATGACCAAGTTCACCCTCAAGCGCACGAACATTGGTCTTAACATTTTCTGCTATGTACTCGATCGCTTCATCCTCGATGAAAACTCCCTGATATTCAGCCTTGGAGCGTAAGATCGCACAACGATCTTCAAAAGTTGGCAATTGTAAATCAAAAGCTCCAGCCCATGTCAGACGCGATGCTAATCTTTCATCTACTGACTTAATTTGATCTGGTAATCGATCAGAGGTTACAATTATATGTTTATTGGCCTGATAGAGGCTATTAAAAATATCAAAGAACTCCACTTGTGATTGGTCTTTACCGATAATCATCTGAAAATCATCAATAATTAAAACATCAATCTTCATGAATTTTTGACGAAATTCATCGCCACCACCCCGATTATTGCGGATCGATTTAATGAATTCAGAATAAAAACTTGAGATCGGTATATAAAGCACGCGGAGTTTTGGGTGTTTTTCGGTGATGGCATTACCAATCGCTTGTACTAAGTGAGTTTTACCCAACCCTGGCCCACCATAAAGAAAGAATGGGTTATATTTTTCTCCGGGGTGTTCGACTATATTATTAGCCACACTAACAGCGAGGTCATTATTTGATCCAATAATAAAGTTCTCTAAGGTGTAACGAGGATTTAAGCCGGTAGATAATGGTTTGATCGTCGAGTTACGTTCGATATTTACCTTAATAGTTTGAGGTTGACTAGTGTGATTATTACGATCCTTAAGTGATTTTTTACCATTGATCATATCGTAACTTATTTCACGAACTTTAATGTCATTATGCTCAAATGCAGCCTTGATGACTTCAGAGTAACGAGATTGGATCTGTGAACGCTTAAAGATGTTTGGTACCCCAATCACGATCTTGCCTTCGTCGATAGAAAGCAATTCTACACCAGCAAACCATGTTGAAAACTGAGAACTCGAGATAGATTGTTCAATCTCATCTAGTACATTTCTCCACACATCCAACATCCGCCTCTTCTGACCTCCTTACTAGCCTTAGTATAGCAAAAACCGTCAGACTTTTCCACAGTTTCAGGGGTGATTTTTAATATGTTCTAGTGTGGGAATTAGTTAACTGGGGTGAGTTTTCCACAATATAAAAGCAAACCCCTAAAATATGGTGTGGAAAACTTATTGTAAAAAGTGGAAAACTGAGGTATACTAGAACAAGAATTTGAGTAAATAGAAAGCAAGAGGATATTTAAGATGCCAAAACGAACTTATCAACCGCATAAACGTCAGCGTAAAACCGAGCATGGCTTTATGAAACGAAACAGCTCGAAAACTGGCCAAAAAGTTTTGAAGCGTCGCCGTATTAAGGGTCGCGCACGTCTTATTGTCTAATGTTATCAAGAAGATATAGATTCCATTCACGTGGTGGGGTTAATTATGTTTATCGTCATGGTGAAACCATCCATAACGCTAATTTAGGTTTGATTTTTATGCCAAATCAGCGTCGGATGCGTCGTTTTGCAGTGGTAGTATCTAAAAAAGTTTTAAAATCTGCGGTTGGTCGTAACCGGATTCGTCGTCGGATCTATGAGGCGATTCGCCTTGAGGATGTGGAACAGTTTGTGCCCATGGATGGTATCTTTATAGTGCATAGTGCGAATTTTCTCAAAATTCCTTTTCGAGAAATTCAGGAGATTGTGCATGAGTTATTAGAGCGTAGTCAGGGTAATATGGTATAATAGAAATATGTTTGAGTTAATTGATATGGTGGTTGTGCGCCCGATTACAAATGTGCTTTTTGTAATCTACGGCTTGGTGGGTGACTTTGGTCTAGCAATTATCCTTTTTACGGTCTTGGTGAAACTCCTAATGTGGCCACTAGTAAAGCGCCAATTACATCAGACTAGACTTATGAAAAAGATTCAGCCCGAGCTAGCTGAAATCAAAAAGAATTGTAATGGTAACCGTCAGCTTGAATCATTACAGATGATGGACCTCTATAAGCGTAATAATATCAAGCCTTTCCGTTCGATACTCACGATACTTATTCAGCTTCCTATTTTTATTGCGCTCTATACGGCGGTGCGCGTTATGGTTTTACCAACAGTAAATGATAATTTATCAATTCGGGCTTACATGCCGGTGCGACAGATTGAAGGGGTGGAAGAGGTTATCTCAAAACAGGAAACTTATTTTAATGAAGTACAAGCTTACCAGCAGGCTGAGGAGGCTGGTCAGGAAGATTTAGTTCAGCCGACATATACTTTCCAACCTAAGCTACTTGGTCTAATTGATCTTGCGGCGCGACCGGGGTTTCGATCTTGGTCAGCGGTGGTGGCGCTGATTTTTGCAATTGGTTCAGCATTAATGCAGTATTTTATTGCTAGACAGCAAATGCCATCTAAGAAATCAGAAAAATCACGCACATTCCGTCAATTAATGAAGGAAGCTGCAGATGGTAAGGAGCCGGATCAAGCCGATCTTTCACAGGTAATGTCTACGCAAATGTCAATGATGATGCCGATTATGATGTTTCTAGTGATGGTAAATTTACCTGGTGCATTAGTATTTTATTATGGTATTAGCAATGTCTTAACTATTTTACAACAACGTTTAATCTTAAAACTTGATGCGCACGAAATGGAAGTAGCCGCCGATAAGAGATTAATTAAAGAATTAAAGAATATTGAAGAAGGGCAGGTGGTAGAGCCTACTCGAAATAAACATACTAAAACCAAAGAAAAATCTGGAACAAAAGTCACTAGGATCTCGGCTAAGTCGAGTCGTAAGGGGCATAAAAAGAAAAGGAGTTAAGTATGAATAAAGATGAATCAATCCGTTTCGCTACAAAATATTTAGAAGATCTATTATCGTTTTTTGGAGTTAATGTTGCGATCGATTCAACGATTGATGATGAAGTAATTCAACTTAGTATTCCATCTACTTCTATGAATTCACTTTTGATTGGTAAAGACGCTAATAACCTCCGTGCTTTACAGCATATCGTTTCCATGGCACTTGTCAGCCATAACGGTGAAGTTACTCGAGTAAATGTTGATGTAGCAGATTATAAGCGTCAACGTGCTGATCGTATCGCAGAACAAGCTGAAGAATGGATTCGTGAAGTACGTAGCACTGGTACATCAAAGATTCTGAATCTAAACGCTGCGGATCGTCGTATTGTACATAAGGTAGCACAGGACTATTCCGATATAACTACCCATTCCGAGGGCCAAGGGCGCGAGCGTCAATTACATATCGAAAAGAAAACCGATTAGTCTACTGGTACAAAAATTCAAGACTCCTTAGGTTACTAAGGAGTCTTTTGCGAATAACTATAACGTGAGGATAAATTAAAATATTATGATTATTCAGTTACCGAATCAGCAGCGCCAATAATGATGATATAATCACTGCCGGCGGCGCGTAGGGATTGTGGTAAGTTAGAACCGTCCTGGATATCTACACCATATTTTGTTGCTAATGCCTGCCCGGTTTGTGGCTTATCGGTTGTTAAGCTATATACACAGTATTTAGCTGTACACAAATCATTTGTGGCGTCACCAATTTTAATTACGTTGTATCCTTGTTCTTCAAGTGCGGATTGTTCTTGACTAGCAAGGCCACTTGTACCAGTGCCGTTATAAATTGCAACTGTAGCACCTTCACGCTTGACTGGATCACTACTAAACATTTTCGCAACGTAGGATTTGATTTCTTTCCAGTTCCCAGATCCGGCAGATGGTACTACGAAAGAAATACCATTAATTGTACTAGTAGTAACATAATAAACATTATTCTCATAATCAACTAAAGGAACTTGGCGAATATTATTAATGTCAAATCCGGAAATCAATCCCACTCCAGCTTTGATATTGTCGACTGAGAAGTTTGTACGCAAATTATCACCTAAAATATTCATAATATTGATTGCTTCACCTGCGCCCAGGCCATTATCGAGGACTTTTTGGATCATACCTTCGACAATCTTCTGCTGTGTATTGCCGCGCGTAAAATCGCCACCAGTTGTGCCATGACGCGCGCGAGCCAACCCTAAGGCCTGTTCGCCATTTACGGTCATCGGCACCCCAGCTTTAGCAACTGCATTGGTCCAGCCACGGTCATTAATATCTTCATCAAGGGTGATGGTAATACCACCTAGAGTATCGATAATGTTCACTAATGAAGCCCAGTTAATATGAGCATAATACTGAAAATCAATTCCTAGTATATTACCAACCTGATCCATTAGGGCTTGAGCTCCAGCCTCTTCATCATTTCCATCTTGATTAAAGCACCAATAGACTTCGTTGATCTTGCCAGCCGAGCATGCTTTAGAAACTTTCAGGTCGCGCGGCAAGCTTAGTAGAGCAACATCCTTGGTGTCTTGATCAAAACTAATAACCATAATTGAGTCGGTCAACTGGGCGCCATCATGTTTACCTTTACCACTAGAGCCGCTCATATCATAACCTTCAGTACCAAAAACTAAAACGTTTGTGCGACCATTTTCATCCTCATCAAAGGGTACCGTCTCTGAAACCATTGCAGAGATCATGTCCCACATCCCGGAATTACCGCCAGTGAGCTTGGAAATAATCCAATCCCCCCAAACAAAGACAACTACGGCCAAAATAATAATGATTCCAAAAATCGAAAATCCAATCCGTTTGCGGCGGCGTTTTTTGTATTCCTTAGTGCCTTTTTTGGGTTTTTCCTTTTTAGGTTTCTTTTTGGATTCTTGATCGTCTTCTTCGGCTCCAAATTCTGCAGCTAACAAATCATTATCTTCGTTTGTCCAGTTACCAGCGTCAAAATGTTGCGCTAGGATATCTTCATCGGAAATCTCAGTATTATTTACTGCATTGGTGTCTATTTCCCCAAGCAGAGACGACCAATCATTGTTTGAAGCATCTGTAAAATTAACCTCCATAGGGTCACGATAGCCGTGGGTCGGCTCGAGAAAATCATCCAAGTTTGGCTTATTGGTGGACGGAGAAGTAGCGCGCCTACGTTGTGGAGTTACATCCATTGCCATAGTGTTATTTCGGCGTTTAGGGGTAGACTGACGCACGTTAGTTCGAGTCGTCGGACGAGTACCAGAAACAGATCGCACTCTAGGCGATCGTGTAGCGAGACCATCAATCGTTGTGTTTTTCATTTGACTTTGTCCACATCCCTATTTATAATCTATTATAACATATGAAGACGAAATTGACCAAAAAACAAGCGCTTATTATTGATTTTATTCAGGATTATTCTGCTCGTGAAGGTGGGTCACCTTCTTACCGAGAGATAATGTCTGCTTTGGGTTTGAATTCAGTTTCGGCAGTAGCGGAGCATATTGATAACTTAGTAGCAAAAGGTGCCTTACGTAAAGTGCCTGGTGAAGCTCGCTCGCTTGAGGTGGTAGATCTTCGCCACCCAGAGACAGTTGAGTTATTTCGGTTATACTTGACTAGAGCTAATGAGGAGGAATCTGAGATTTTACGCCATGCAGCGGAAATTCTTGGTTTAGAATTAACACCCTAACCTCATATTATAGCACACATATGTATTTTTGTCAATGTTATTTTTAATCTTGCAAACAGGGAAAGATTTTGTTAAGATTTAGACAGGAGAAAATATGCCAAATCAAAACAAAAAACTTAAGCATCGCGTGCCATTTTACCGTCGACCGGTCGTGATTATATCAAGCTTGGTGGTTGTCGTTATTGTGGCGCTCGTAGTATTTATGATTGTTAAAACTTTAACCGCAAAAGATCGGGATACGGTTAATCAACCTACCGAAGAGACCTCAAATGCGCTTGTTTACAACGAAGAAGGCGATGGTGATACGGAGAATGATTTACCCCCCGAAGATCAAAAGGTAATTATGCAATATGAGGGTGAGAACCCGAACAATCTCGACCATTTAACCGGATTAATCACATATACTGAAGTAAAAGATGGTTCGCTTATGGCGATGGTGAGTATTGATCAATATCTTGGTAGCGGTACCTGCGAGGCTAATCTTAAGATTGGTGACCAGGTTGTAGCTGGCATAGAACAGCCAATCGAAGCTGATGCTTCGACGTCACATTGTGGGCCAATCGCGATCGATTTAACTGGGGTTGGTAGCGGTAAGTATCAGCTTGAAGTAACTCTTATGAGTGGTGGTAAAACAGGAACAATTACAAGTAATGTAGAAATTTAAGGAGTGACAAGGAGAATGAGGATAGATTTTATTGATAAACTAAAATCCGAGTTGTATCGGGCGCGGTTAGCGGTTTTTGTAGTATTTGCATTTTGTATGGGTGCGGTGTTTGCATTCTTGGCTACTAGTAACACTGAAAATACTAGCGCTACTACGGCTGGGTTTAAGCCGGGGAATATAATCACAGACTATATGATGTCTAATAGTAACACTATGAGCGTGGCGGATATCCAAAGCTTTTTAACCCGTAAAAATCCATGTGATTATCGGGATTATAATAAATATGTTTCGTTAATGAATTCAAGCGCCGCTAAGAACAAAGGTTATAGCTGGCATTGGGAAAATGGGCATTTCGTATGTTTATCTGAGGAGCGTTTTAATGGTGAGTCGGCGGCGCAAATTATCTATAATGCAGCGCAGGATTACCATATTAATCCTCAGGTTCTAATAGTGTTACTTGAAAAAGAACAGGGATTAATCACAGATAAATATCCAAATAATATTCAATATCGTTCAGCAACTGGATATGGTTGTCCGGATACTGCGGCATGTGATACCAAGTATTATGGTTTCAAGAATCAGGTACGTAACGCAGCGGCGTTGTTCCATCAAGTTTTGTCTGGTGGTTGGAGTAATTATCATGTTGGAAACAATCAGATTGCGTATCATCCGAACGGCGCTTGTGGTTCTTCTACGGTTTACATTGAGAATCTTGCGACAGCAGCGCTCTATCGCTATACTCCATATCAGCCCAATAGTGCGGCATTAAATTGGGGGAGCGATGCTTGTTCATCTTATGGTAATCGTAATTTTTATCATTATTTCACGGAGTGGTTTGGTAGCACACAGCAGGATGTACCAGTAACAAAATATCAGACCATTGCTGATGGCGAATACGTGATAGCTTCAGGGTTAACCTATGACACGGTTTTGACGGCGGACGGTAACAATAATAGTTCTAATGTCACAATGCGTACGCGAGCTAATGGTCAAAAAAGCCAACGCTGGAGGACGCAGTATCATGCTGATGACCACAGCTATACATTCACCAACGTTGCGAGTGGAAAAGTTCTAGATCTTTATAATGCTGCTACAAATAATGGTACGAATATACAGATATATGACAGTAATGGTAGCTGTGCACAGCGTTGGAATGTAATTGCTAATAGTGATGGATCGAAAACGCTGCTCTCAGCCTGTTCAAAAGCATATGCAATTGATGTTAATGGCGGTAATAATCAAAGTGGTGCAAATGTACAACTATATGGTAGCAATAACACCGCGGCACAAAATTGGTTTATGATTCCTGATGCGGCAATTACAGATGGTGTTTATGAGATTATAGCTGGCACTAACGAATCGCTACGACTTGATGCTCATGGTGGATTGATTAACTTATCAAATGGTACCAATATCCAAGTTTATGTCGGGAATAACACCGCGGCACAAAAATGGCAACTAAAATATAATGCCCAAGATGGTACATATACGATTACCAATCCATATCGAGGATTATCTCTTGATGTTTCGGGTGGTAACACTAGTAATGGAACCAATATTCAGATGTACACTCAGAATGGTACTTCATCCCAAAAGTGGTATATCTTACCTCAAGATGGAGGTTATGTGATGATCTCGCAGAAATCTGGGCGAGTTATGGATATTAATAATGGCGGCAGTAATAGTGGTGCAAATGTACAGTTATATGTTTCAAATCGCACCAAAGCGCAAACTTGGAAATTCACAGCAGCCAATATCGATCAAGTTGTTGAAAACGGGATCTATGAAATAGTTGCCGGGACAAATTCGGATAGAGTTCTTGATGTTAGCGGTGGGGTACCTAACGCTAGGAATGGTGCTAATGTTCAAATTTATGATCGTAATCAGACCGATGCACAGAGGTGGCGGATTACTTATGATAGAGAGACCGATTCCTACCTAATTATTAATCCAGCATCTAATTTGTCGCTTGATGTTAGTGGCGGTAGCTTATCCAGTAGTGCAAATATTCAAATGTACACCCAGAATGGTACTCTGGCTCAGAGATGGTCTATTACGAAAAATAGTGATAATAGCTTTACTATTACCTCAGTAAATTCTAATCATGTAGCGGACATCCATGGCGGTAGCGGCGGTAACTCTGCAAACGTACAGCAATACGTTAGTAATAATACTCCGGCGCAAAAGTGGCAGTTGACTAAGCTCGGTAATTAATGAAAATTGGTGGTTATTTCTGGATAAAATAACCACCAACACAATTTTGGGCTCGAAAACTAATCATTACAGTCATGTATTAAGGTGACTATATAGTATAATAACGGTATGGAGAAACAGTCAAATACCGACAAGAATCGAACTGGGCAAAAATTAGGTGCAGTAAAGCGCAGGGTTGGTTTTGTGGTTAAGCTAGCGCAGCCGAAGAATTTTAGGAAAGCGTATCGGATTTTAAGACACGGCGGCTTAAGAGAGTTTAAGCAGAGATTGAGGGCTAGATTGTATTATCAGCACGCCGAACAGTGTTACCAGTACCGTGATTATCTGCGAATTACCCGACCAACCGAAAAAGAATTGGAGCAACAGCACAAGACCCATTTTAGCTATCGACCATGTTTCGGGGTAATGATTCCGCTATATAATACTAAGCTGGAATATCTCTATGATTTGCTAGATAGTTTCAAGGCACAGACTTACACGAATTTTAAATTGTTCCTGGTTGATGCTTCACCAAAAGAAAAAGGTAAGACGATTTTGACCGATATCATGGAGAAGGAACAAGAGGCTGATCCGCGAATTATCTATCAGATTTTAGATAAAAATGAGGGTATTGCAGGTAATACCAATCAAGCCATCGAGCTTGCAATGAAGGATTCTGACGTAACACATATTGCCCTCTGTGATCATGATGATTATGTTGATCCGGATACATTCTATCAGTATACGAAAGTCCTAAATAAAGATCGGAACGTCAAAATCATTTATTCCGATGAGGATGTCGTAAAGTACAAGGGTGATCCAGAGGCGTATTATGTCATGAAACCGGACTTTAACCCGTATCATATGGAGAGTTGTAATTACATTAATCATTTTTTTGTTTGCGAAAAAAATTTACTTGGGAAAATTAAAACCAAGGATGGTCTATATGAGCGACCAGAGTTTGATGGTGCACAGGATTATGATCTGTATTTGCGTCTGATTGAAGAAGCGTTGGAGCTGGATCATAAACTACAAAAACAGGAAGAAGTAAAAATCCGGCAAGCGATCTATACTTCTTCAACGATTCATCATGTACCAAAAGTTTTGTATCACTGGAGGGCAGCTGAAAACTCCACTGCCCAGGATCCACGCAACAAGCTATATGCCTTTGATGCTGGTAAGCGTGCGCTAGAAGAATATTTTAAACGTCGCAGAGTAGATATCGCTGGAGTGGAACATACGGATGTATGGGGAACTTACCGTGTTAAGTATAATTTAAAACAAGAACCACTAGTAAGCGTAATTATTCCAAATAAAGATCACGTCGAGGACCTAAAGGTTGCAATCGAATCGGTTAGGAGCGGTACGTACAAGAACCTTGAGTTTATTATTGTTGAAAATAATTCTGTCGAACCGGAGACTTTTGCTTATTACGACACGCTGAAAGATGATCAAAATATCAAGGTGGTTTATTTTGATGGTGAATATAATTACTCGGCGGTTAATAATTTTGGCGTCAAATACGCGAGTGGGGAGTTTCTGTTACTGCTAAATAATGATGTAAAAATGATTGCGGCAGATTCAATCGCAGAGATGGTTGCAATCCTTGAACGCGAGCAAGTGGGTGCGGTTGGAGCAGAGCTTTTATTTGCAAATGGCGAATTACAGCATGCTGGTGTTATAGTTGGATTTGGTCATAGCGCGGGGCATATTTTCCATCATATTAGACCGGAGTTTAGTTATGGGAATCGTGCAAATTGTGTCGTAAACTACTCTGCGGTAACGGCGGCGTGCCTGCTCGTGAAAAAAGCTACCTATGATAAGATTGGTGGTTTCAGTGAGGAATTCGCGGTATCGTTTAATGACGTGGATTTTTGTTTAAAGATTCGTGCATTAGGCGACTTGATTGTCTATACGCCGTATGCCAAGTTTTACCACTATGAAAGTAAGAGTCGTGGGGCTGATACGGCAGAAGAAAAACGATTGCGTATGGAGCAAGAGGCAAGATTATTGCGTGATAAATGGCCGGAAATATACAAGGTAGGGGATCCTTATTATAACGAAAACTTCACCCTTCAATACTTTAACTGTAGCCTTAAGGGTAAAGGTGAAGTATAAATCTTAGTAAAGACAGAATATTTCTATTAAACGTTGCCGTGTTAAGGATGACTATTTCGTTTATAGCTGATTTGTGTTATAATTATAAGGATGGAGCACAAGAAACGAATATGTCTTTTTGCTGGTTTTGATAAGAATGGCGAGATTGCGGATTACGTAGTTTATTACATTAAGACGCTTTCTCGGATTACCGACGTATATTATTGGGGGGACTTTACCGCAAAAGCAAATGAGAAGTCTAAAATTGCCCCATATTGTAAAGCAATTTACTGTGAGCGGCATGGAAAATATGATTTTGGATCTTGGCAAGAATTGATCAGTAAAATAGGTCGTAAAAATATCGAGAGCTACGATGAATTAATCCTCGCTAATGATTCTTGTTATGGTCCTCTTTTTGAATGGTCGGATATTTTTTCAAAGATGGATCAGTGTGATTGTGATTTTTGGGGGTTATCATTGGCGTATAGACGGCACGTACATATACAGAGTTATTTCATGGTATTAAAACAGCAGGTGTTTTGTTCAGAAACTTTTTATGACTTTTTCAAACAAGTTAAAAAAGAGGAACGATATAGTGATGTCTGTGCTAGATATGAGGATCGGTTTACTTATATTTTGAGCAAGGCTGGTTTTAGTTTTTGTTCATATATAGATTATGGCGATCTAAATAATCACCCTTATAATGATGTAATTACGGCAATCAAGCAGTGTCATTTCCCGTTATTGAAAGTTAAATTTTTCCTAGGTGATATCCGTGATCAGGCTGGTGTCCTAGATTGGCGTAAAGAGATTTCTATGCATACTGATTACTCTGTGGAGATAATAGAACAAGATTTGCTCCGACGTGGATATGATTTGGATGTAATAGATTATAACGTGAAAAATAAGTACAGTGAGACACCGAATCTTTATTCAGATTCGGGCGGTTCTTTGCCAAAGCGGATTTTAAAAAAGGTCGCGAAAAATATCCTAAAACCAATAATTTATTTAATGGATAAGTATATTGGTAACCGTACCGTACAATTTGCCTATAAAACCGATCGTCTGAATAGGGAATATCGGTGCCTGCAGCGGGAAAATGCCATACTCCAGGCGAAGTTAGAACAAAAACATCTAGGGCGTCAATATGAATTAGTAGAGTCTTCCAAGAAGCAATGTAGATTATCATTAACTGATAAGGATGTGATTATAGCCCGTCATTTTGAGCTAGAGTTGCCGTTGACAGATGAATCCAATGTATTATTAATTGGAAATATCGGCTTACATAATTTAGCTTCTTTGGAGCTATATGAGCCATCGGTAATTTTTGCAAACAACGATTGGGGTGAGGAATTGCAAATCGAGAGCGAAAGAATTCAAGATCTATGCAGTTTTAATTTCAATGACCAAACTGGGCGAAAAATCTTTTTTGATTTTATTTTAGTTCAACCACTCGAGGGTCATGTCTCCAAAAATGAGCTTGAAAAGTTCATTGAAAATCTAAAGAGTCAAATGATCTTTGAGTCGGTTTTGATTATGATGGTGGCCGATAATGAACAAGCAAAATATGAAGAAGCCCTGCAATCTAAAGATATGTGCCCGGCAAATTCAGAACGCGGTCTAGTAGTTCGATCAGATCCGTTTCAAACATATTGTGATAAAATAAGTAGTATAAAAGGCTACAAAACACTGATTTATAAGATAAAGTAGCAGGGAGTGACTATGAAAGGGATTATTTTAGCTGGTGGATCAGGTACACGCTTGTATCCGATCACCGAGGGGATCAGTAAACAGCTGATGCCGATTTATGATAAACCGATGATTTTTTATCCACTCTCGACTTTGATGCTCGCAGGGATTCGTGATATTTTGATTATCACAACTGAAGTTGATCAACCAGGATTTAAGAAGTTGCTTGGTGATGGTTCGAAGTTTGGCATACGTTTAGAATATGTTATCCAGCCTTCGCCAGATGGTTTAGCGCAGGCCTTTATTCTTGGTGAAGATTTTATCGGTGATGAGCCATGTGCAATGATTCTCGGAGACAATATTTTCTATGGGAATGGTCTGACGAAGTTATTAACTAGCGCGAGTGAAAATGCGGAAAAGGGTTATGCGACTAATTTTGGTTTCCGAGTGCATGACCCTGAGCGTTTTGGCATCATGGAGTTGGATCGCGATAATAATATCGTAAGCGTAGAAGAAAAACCAGCTCAACCAAAGTCGGATTATGCAGTTACTGGGCTCTATTTCTACCCATCTGGTGTAGCTGAAAAGGCTAAACAAGTAAAACCCTCCGAGCGTGGTGAATTAGAAATTACTTCACTTAATGACATTTACTTACAGGATGGAAAGCTTCGTGGAGAATTATTAGGGAACGGTTTTAGTTGGTTTGATACTGGCACTTTCGATAGCGAAATGGATGCAGCGGTAATGATTCGAGCGATCGAAACTAACCAAAGTAGGATTGTAGCTTGTCCAGAACAAATTGCGTTTGATCGTGGTTGGATTTCAAAAGAACAGCTAGCCGAGCGAGCGGAATTACTGAGAAAAAATAATTACGGAGCGTTTTTAAAGAAGACATTGGAGAATGCGGCATGAAAAAGATTGAGACGGAATTAAAAGATTGCTATATTCTAGAACCAGCACGGTTCGGTGATGCTAGAGGCTATTTTTCGGCGCCATATATTGAAAAAGAATATCAAGATCTAGGTTTTCAGGGCCTGAAGCAGGTTAGTCGCAGTAAGTCGGCCAAGGGAGTGCTTCGTGGGATGCATTTTCAAAAAGGTGAGTTTGCGCAAGCTAAAGTTGTTGAAGCTGTGCAGGGTGCAGTGATTGATGTAGTGATCGATTTGCGTAAAGATTCGCCAAGCTATGGTAAGTGGACTTCGGTTCTACTTAATCCCGAGAATGGTCGACAACTCTATGTGCCGCGAGGTTTTGCACACGGCTTCATTAGTCTTGAGGATGATACGGTATTTCAGTATTTTGTTGATAATATTTATGCACCAGCAGAAGAAGGTGGTATCGCTTGGGATGATCCGACGGTTGGGATTGATTGGCAAAGTATTTTCAACGAATATGATATTGAGAAGCCGGAATTATCGAACAAAGATGTTGATCGCATGAGTTTTACACAGTTTGATGAGGGGGAAGAGTGAAGTATCTAATTACTGGTGCAAGCGGGCAATTAGGTTTTGATATACAGAGGGGGCTGCTCGAGCGGGGCGTAAATAGTGACAGTATCGCGACGCCAAGTTCAAAGGATCTAGATATTACTAACGCTGGTGCTGTGGAAAAGTATGTGGATAACTTTCGTCCAGATGTAATTTTTCATTGTGCAGCGTATACGAATGTGGATGGAGCTGAGAAAAATCAAGAGCTCTGTAAGAAAGTAAATGTTGACGGGACGCGAAATTTGCGGCAGGTAGCCGAGAAAGTAGGTGTGAAAATCATCTACGTTTCAACAGATTATGTATTTGATGGAGAAAATCTTCAGCCATACGAGGTTAATGATGATACTAATCCGCAGAGTGTTTATGGTCAAACCAAGTTAGCTGGCGAAGAAATCGTTCAGGAGTATCCGAAACATTTCGTGGTGCGTACGGCCTGGGTTTTTGGGGTGAACGGGCGGAATTTCGTTAAGACCATGTTAAAAGTTGCTAATGGGCGAGAGGAAGTTTCGGTAGTTGATGATCAAATAGGCTCACCGACTTATACAGTTGATCTTGCGAGGTTCTTAGTTGATTTATCTGAAAGCGATGAGTATGGCATCTACCATGCCACTAACGAGGGTTTCTGCTCCTGGGCTGAGTTTACGGAAGAATTTTATAAAATTGCCAACATTAAAACAAAGGTGAATAAGGTCAGCACGGAGGAATATATCCAGCTAGCTGGTAAACCCCAGGCCAAACGTCCACATTACTCAAAATTAAGCAAAGATAAAATTGAGCAAAAAGGTTTTGAACGTTTGCCGAATTGGCAAGATGCAGTGAAGAGATATATCGCAGAGTTAACAAAGGAAGGAGAATTATGAAATTTATTGTAACCGGTGGATGCGGATTTATTGGCAGTAATTATTTACACTATGTGGTTGAAAAATATCCTGAGGATGAGTTTGTCTGTATCGATGCATTGACCTATGCAGGGAATTATTATAATCTCGACCCAATCATTAACAAAGGAAATTTCCGTTTCGTAAAACTTGATATTACGGATCGTGAAGGTGTAGATAAATTGTTTGCAGCCGAAAAACCGGACTATGTTATCAATTTTGCTGCTGAAAGCCATGTTGATAATTCGATTAAGAATCCGGGGATTTTTGTCAAAACGAACGTGATGGGTACGCAGGTCTTAATGGATGCCGCCCTAAAGCATGGCGTGAAACGTTACCATCAAGTTTCTACTGATGAAGTTTATGGCGATTTGCCACTTGATCGGCCAGATTTACTGTTTACAGAAGCAACTCCGCTCCATACCTCGAGCCCATACTCAGCCTCAAAGGGTGGCGCAGATTTATTAGTCTTGGCCTATATGCGCACGTTCAAGCTTCCAGCGACGATTAGCCGTTGTTCAAATAATTACGGTCCATACCAATTCCCGGAGAAGTTAATTCCGCATACAATTGCGTGCGCCATGAAAGATCAAAAAGTGCCAGTCTATGGTGAGGGGAAAAATGTGCGCGATTGGATTCATGTTTATGATCATAATGTAGGGGTTGATATGATCGTACGCAAGGGAAAGGAAGGCGAAGTTTACAATCTTGGTGGGCGCGCCGAGCGTGATAATCTAACGATCGTAAAGACGATCTTGGCTGCACTTGGAAAATCTGAAGATTTAATTGAGTTTGTAACGGATCGCCCAGGTCATGATTTACGTTATGCGATGGATCCAACTAAAGCCGAAGAAGAGCTAGGTTGGACTAGGAAATATCATTTCGACGACGGTATGAAGGCGACAATTGACTGGTATCTAGAGAATCAGGATTGGGTGAAGAATATCGAAAGCGGAGAATATCGGGATGCCTATAAAGGGTAAGAAAACCGAAAAAGTCTCTAAAATAGATACAACCGTTCAACCCGGATTCTTCGAGCGCGTTGGGAAAAAACTCGATCACGGAGTCTCATGGATCAAAAAGCATATTGATAGCGCTAGGTCAACATATCGCTCGCTTAATGGCGATTATGTCAAAACGATCCGCGAACGAAAAATATTTCGAGTTTTACCACCAAGTCTAGTAGTGTTAGTGTTAACATTAATACTAATTCCGTTTTTTGCAGTAAAAATATTGGTTTATAATGATACTTTTACGGTATACGGGGAGGAAAGTGTTAATCTTGTCCTAACTGAGCCACTATATGATGGCGAGATTACACAAGAGATTAATCCTAATGATGATTGGGGTGATGTTGCTGGTATCGGGATATTGGTTGCGACTTATGAGCGTCTGAATGATGCTGATTATGAGTTTCAGCTAAGGCGCGATGATGAAATTATTTTTTCGAAGAATTTTTCTGCACTAGATACGAGTAACAATAGTTATTATCAAATCAAGTTTGATGATTCAATTGAATTTGATAATAGTAGTGATTATTCTTTTACAATTCGCGTCCTTAGGACGGCAGATAATGATGTAATTACTTTCTATACCAACACGAAGACTGGCAACATTATGTATAAGGTTGATTTTAAGTCAGAGTTTCAGGCTATCGTAATTATATCAACGGTTTTCTTTGCTGTTGTTTTTCTAGCTATCAATTTCTTGATTAACTCAGGGGTCATCAAGAATTGCTTTGTTTTTATAATTTGCATGTTGGCATATGTTTTGCCAACTATAGTAATTTTCCCAGCATACACAGCACCAGATGAGCCTTATCATTTTGCTAGTGCTTTAAGATTGGCTCAATATGATTGGTCTCAAAGTCTAGAAGAAAATGCACAACGTCAAGATATGGTTCTGCCATCACATGCCTTTTGTTTGGCGACTTCGTATTTTACGGTGATGAAATCTGCACCCTACCTTCTTTCGCCGGAACGGATTGCAGAATGCTATGCACCGGATTCCAAGAGTAGCACGGATGGAATTGTTGAGGCAGGAAAGACGCGTGGGCTGATTACGTACGCCGCAATGGCTCCTGGATTAGTTATCGGCGATCTCTTTTCCGATTCGCCCATGGTGATATTTATGTGTGGTCGCATTTCCAATTTATTGTTTACGGGTCTAATTATCATCTTTGCACTAAGTCTCATCAAAAAGCACCGTATGATTCTTTTGGCTATCGTATTTATTCCCATGTTCTTACAGCAGTCGATCGCCTATTCATATGATGGCTTATTAAACGCGCTATGTATCTTGATGATTGCTTATGGTATTCGATTCCTTACGACCGATAATACCTTACGCAAGCGTGATGTTGTTATTATGATTGTCGCGTTAGCTATGATAGGGATGATAAAAGTGCCGTATATTGTGGTAGCTGCACCGTTACTGTTTGTGAGGCCAGAGAAATTTAGTAAGCATCGAGCGGTAAAGTGGATTCTGTTCGTGGTATTACTGCTTGCATCCGTAGTACCATATATGATAATGTCTAGTACTGCACAGATTCTCCCGACTGACGGTGAGATTGGCTATCCGATTTCGTCACTATTACATCCACAGACATTCATTATGATGGTTTTGCGGACATTGTATCATATTGGCGATTTCTATATTAATTCGACAATTGGGTACTTTGGGTGGTTTGACTTTAGGCTAGATTCATTAATTATTATGTCATACTTGATATTTCTGCTGGTCGTAGTGTTATCTGAAAAGATGAAACTTAGTAGAGTGGCGCGGATCTGGATATTCTTAGCTGGCGCAGGATTAATTCTTAGCGTATGTCTAGCAATGTATTTAAGTTGGACGCCGCGATCTTCTACGATAATTGAAGGTGTACAGGGTAGGTATTTTTTGCCAGCACTACCGCTTTTAATGATTGCTCTGGCTCCACAAAAAGCACGAATTGAACTGCCCGCAGAGACTTGCTATAGTTTCTTGAGTTTATCGACTTTATGTTATGTAATTACTGTATTGGTTGGTTTTTATTAAGAGATTATCAAAATGAATATCATTTATACATTTAATGATGGTTTTGTCCCCCAGGTGGCAACAAGTATTGTTTCAATCTGTGAGAATAATAAAGCTGAAAAAATCAAATTCTACTTAATCGTGGACGATATAAGTAGGGAAAATTGTCATAATTTGAAGAATATGATTAAGGGGTACGATCAGGAATCAGAAATTATTCAAATTGGTAACATAAGGAAACAATTTGATTTTGAGTTTGATACGTCTGGCTGGAACCCTGTGATTGTGACGAGGTTATTGGTAGATAAATTTTTACCGCAGTCCGTGGATAGGGTGCTATATTTAGACGGTGACACAATTGTGCGCGGTAGTTTAGCTGATTTGTATTCCACGGATCTTGGTGATGCGGTGATTGGTGCGGTCATAGAGCCAATTGCGAGCTCTAAAAATAAGAAAGCCTTAGATATAAATGATGCATATTACAATAGCGGTGTATTGCTGATTGATATGCGAAAATGGCGCAAAGAACAAATTGGACAAAAGATGATTCAATTCTATCACGATCATGATGGTAAGCTTTTTGCTCCGGACCAAGACGTGATTAATGGTGTATTGAAAAATAAGATTTACACGTTGAGTCCAAAATATAATCTTTGCACTTATTTCCTGCATTATCCTTATCGATTTTTTAAGAAGATCATGTATCCTACGAAATATATATCAAAGAGTGAATTCGATGTAAGCGTGGCGGATCCTGTAATAGTACACTTTTTAGGCGAGGATCGTCCATGGCGTACGGGTAACACGCATAAATATCGTGACGACTATCTTAAATATTTCTCAAAGACGCCATGGAAAGATACGCCAAGAGAAGATGGCTGGCAGGCATATTTCTTTTTCTATAACATTTTTGATATTGTAACTAAACCTTTTCCGTCGTTGAGATATCGTTTTCTTAATACTTTTTTCCCGGTGCTAGTTAATATTCGTGCTAGGCGGAATGCAAAAGTAGAACAAGGGGGCCGTAATGACAGCGAAAAATAAAAAGAATTCACTTCACACTTTCTCTGTCCTTGCCTACAAAGAATCTCCATATCTTGAAGACTGTATAAAATCGGTAACACAGCAAAAATATCCGAGCGAGGTTATTCTTGCAACTTCGACACCAAATCAGTTTATCAAAAATTTAGCAAAAAAATATGGGCTAGAACTTAAAATTAATCACGGAAAGAGCGGTATTGGTGCTGACTTTGATTTTGCTTTGCAGGCGGGGGAAACTGAATTAGTTACGATTGCACATCAGGACGACATTTATGATTCTGAATATAGCCAGGCAATGATAGGTGCTTATCAGTCGCACCCAGAGAGCTTAATTATTTTTCCGGATTATTATGAACTTAGGAATGGTGAGCGAGTGGAGCAAAATACATTACTTAAAGTAAAACATTTATTACTCTGGCCGCTTCGGTTCAGCTCTGGCAAATCAAAGTTCATGAAACGCATGACGCTTCGATTTGGCGATCCAATTTCTTGTCCAGCGGTAACTTTTAATACTAGAAAAGTTCAGCCGCCATTATTTGATAACGAAATGAAGAATGATGTAGACTGGCATGCTTGGGAAGTTTTAAGTAAACAGCCAGGAAATTTCACTTTTGTAGATCGAAAATTAATGGGGCATCGTATTCACACTGCTTCGGCGACAACTGAGAATATTCAAAATCATACCCGTACAGAGGAAGATTTTCAAATATTACAGCGTTTTTGGCCAAAATGGATTGCACGAAAGATTGCAAAACTTGATGCAAGGTCTGAAAAAAGTAACCAAAATCAAACCGAGGACAAACATGATTAATAAAATTATGTCCGGTCGTCTTGGTAACCAAATGTTTCAATATGCTGCCGTTCGTGCTTATCAAATAAAATATACTCCAGATGAGCCACTTAATCTTAATTTCTTTTCGGTTTATTGCGAGGGGGGGCGAGAGGAAGGTTTTTATAATCAGCTTGAGCAATTCAATATTGCTCCGCATACTGTCGATAAAACACCAAAGCTCAGCCCGCTGCAATATATATTATATGCAAAGTACCTTGCTGTTTGCTATTTGGCACGATATATTCATAAAAAAGACAATGGTTTGTGGCGCAAAGCCTACGATACAAAACTTGCGGAAAAATACCAAAAACATGGTCTCTATCTGTATTCGTTTGGGTATTATCCTTTCAGTGCGACGAAGGCTCGCAACAAACTTTTCATGGGGTTGTATGAGTCGGCGCAGTACTTTAATGACATCAAGCCTGTTATTCAGGAAGAATTTACCCCAAAACATGCCAAGCTAGACAAGAATAAGGATTTATATAAGATTATTGAGACGACTAATTCGGTTTGTGTTTCGATTCGTCGTGGCGATTTTCTTAGTTCAAAGTTTAAATCGAATCACTATGTTTGTACACCGGAGTATTTTGACGAGGCGATTCGGGTCATCAAGACTAAAGTTGAGAATCCGCGTTTTGTAATCTTTTCTGATGATATTAAATGGGTTAGAAAGAATATCAAGTTCCCAAAGGGCACGGTCTACGAGGACGGAACTGATCCGGTTTGGGAAAAACTTCGCCTCATGTATAGCTGCAAACACTTCATTATTTCAAATAGTACTTTTAGCTGGTGGACACAATATCTTTCGCGTAATAATGATAAAGTCGTGATCGCGCCAGATAGATGGTTTAATGATAATCCAATGTATGAGGACATTTATGAGCCTAATTGGACCCTTATTAATATCGATCAGCTTCGGCGATTATAGAGCTAATGTGATATAATATAACCATGTCAAAGGTGTTATTGATTATCCCCGCTTACGACGAAGAAGCTAGCATTTTGCGGACTTGTCAAAGTATTGTAGATTACAATGATCAACATCATACTGATTATGATTTTATTGTCATCAATGACTCTTCGAATGATTCCACGGGGCGGATTTTGGATGAGAAAAAATTGCCACACATTGACCACATCTATAATCTCGGTATCGGTGGTGCGTTGCAGACCGGCTATAAATATGCGCGTGATTACGACTACGACATTGCTGTGCAGTTTGATGGTGATGGGCAGCATGACATTAATTCAATTAGCGATCTTATTAAACCGATCAAGGCGAAGGAAGCTGATCTCGTGATCGGATCACGTTTCATCACGAAAAATGGTCGTTTTCGTTCGACCTTTGCGCGGAGGATCGGCATAAAGTTGATATCTAACTATATGAAATTACTTACTGGACGACGTATTACCGATACGACTTCAGGTTTTCGGGCCTGCAACAGAGGACTGATTAATGAATTTGCTCATAACTATCCGAGTGAATATCCTGAGCCTGTCACGACGACTTTTTGCCTGCTCAGGAAAGATCGGGTGATGGAAGTTCAGGTCGGGATGAATGCGCGTACGGCCGGGTCTTCATCAATCCATACCTGGAAGAAAGCTTATTATATGGTTAATGTCCTTATGACGCTGTTAGTTGTGAAAATTAGAGGGAGGTATTGATGTCTTTGCCGCTGATGCTTGTGTTGGTTTTTTTCTCAATTGCCTTGATTGCGATTGTAAGTATTCTAGTCGTAAGAGGGAAAATCCCAGTTAAATACTCTCTGCTTTGGTATGTTTTTGCGATTATAGTATTACTGACTGGACTATTCCCCAATTTCTTTGGTGTACTCGGGCGATTTGTGGGGTTCAATATCTTGTCAGACTTTATTATTGCATTGATTCTAGTGATTTTAATTTTCTTAAATATTGCACTTACTGTTATGATCGCAAGTCAAAGACGACGCATCAATATCGTTTCTCAGGAGGTGGCCTTACTCAAAAAGGAAGTCAAGGATGCCAAAACCAAAGAATAGTTCCGAAGTAACACTTGATTCGACTAATCTACGTAAGAATTTTGTTTGGAACCTGATTGGGTCCACTGCAGCATCTTTCTTATCATTATTTTTGATGATGATCGTTACGCGTCTCAATGGCATTGATGATGCGGGGATTTTTGCCTTTGCGTTCTCTACCGCTAGTCTTTTTACTGTGATCGGGACTTATAGTGGTCGAACATTCCAGGTTACTGATAAAAATAGAAAGACTACTGATTCGGATTATTTTTATCTTAAAATTGTGACCAGTATTACGATGCTGATAATCGGGTTAATTTTTTGTTTTATCCGCGGCTATAGCGGTGACAAAATTCTAGTCATTATGTCTTTGGTGGGTTATCGTGTTTTTGAGGTTCTGTCCGAATGGGGATACGCAGTCATTCAGAAAAAAGACCGCCTTTATCAAGTCGGTCGTTCAATGGTTATAAAGACGCTGCTAAGCTTAGCTGGATTTTTTATCGTAGATCACCTAACTCATAATATCGCACTGTCTTGTGCGATGGTAATTTTTGGCCACCTAATGCCAATGATTTTTTATGATTTACCCAATCTCATGAGAACCCAGTTCAAGTTCGGCGAGTTCAATCCTAAAAAAGTTCAGTATCTTTTTAAGATCGGGTTTTTCACTTTCGGTTTCACTTTTCTAAATCTTTATGTGGTTGGTGCTGCCAAATACGCCTTAGACTCTGCTGGTGATAATAGCGCGCAGACGATTTACGGCATTATTGCAATGCCGGCAACAGTCTTGAGTTTAGTGGGACAATATTTGATTCAGCCATTTTTGACGAATTTTAAAAAGTTCTTCGCAAGCGATGCTAACAAGTTTCAGGCTTTGGTAGCGAAGTTATGTCTTGCGATTGCCGTGATTGGTACTGTTTGTGTACTTGCGGCGTGGCTAATGGGGCTACCCGTACTGGAATTATTATACGCGATTGAGCTTGACGGTAATACCTGGAATCTAGTTATGATCATTATGGGTGGAGTGTTTGGCGCGCTAGTGCTCGTAATTTCGACCGCACTCGTAACCATGCGTCATACGAGTGATCAATTTTGGATTTTTTGCGTAGTGTCGCTTATGACACTTGGAATTTCACATATTTTGGTATCTTGGGGTGGGATTATGGGGGCTTGTCTCAGTTATCTTACCTCGATGATCTTGCTTTTCGGTATGTATCTAGTGGTCTTCCTGTATCGGATGCGTGAGTTAAGACAAGATCCTGATCGTGAGGTGCGTCGTGCCGCGACCGAATAGACCATTTTTTTCCGTTATTGTGCCGATCTATAATGTACAGCAATATGCTATACAATGTATAGACAGTGTATTACATCAAGATTTTCAGGATTTTGAACTGATTTTAGTTGACGACGGATCAACTGATCAAAGTGGAGAGATTTGCGATAGATATGTCAAATCATCACAAAAGGCGACTGGTTCCCCGGAGATAAAGGTTATCCATCAAGCTAATGCAGGTCTCTCGGCGGCCAGGAATAGTGGCATAAAAATCGCTAGAGGGGAATATTTGATTTTTCTTGACGGAGATGACTACCTAGAGGCGAGGGCGCTTTCGACAATTAAAAATGGGATCGAGCCAGGATTAGACCTTTTGCGATATCAAGCCGAAGAAGTATTTGATGATGGCAAAATTGTAAAATATGGGGAAGTTGGCTTTGATGCGCTTTCTGGCGTCGAAGCATTTGCGAGATTAATATATTATCATTATACCGAGAATGCTTGGCTATATGCCTATCGTAGGGATTTTTTCCTTAAGAATCATTTTGAATATGCGGATGGGTGTATTGCTGAGGATTTTGGTCTAACTCCATTAATTATTGCTAAAGCCAAAAAGGTAAAAGCAATTCCGGATATTTGCTACAATTATCGTCAGCGCGATGGGAGTATTATGCATGATGAAAAGAAGCTTGCTCGACGCACAATGGATATCGAAAAACAGCTCAAGAGGATTTTACCACAAATTGCCGAAGTCTCGGGGGCGGAGCCGATCTTGCATTACCTAGTCGTATCTTTTTTGACTGAAGCAACTAGACAAAAGCGGACGGATTTTCTAAAAATTTATCAAACGACAAAGCAAGCAGGCATGTTGAAATATATCCATCCAACTAGTCTCAGGGCGATACCGCGATCCGTGTTACTGAAATATTTTCCGAAGTTGTTCTATGTAATATATCGAAGATAAGAGGTGTGATATAATATTATCATGAAAATACCGCGAGTGTGGAATAAGCGCAATTTGGTGCTTTTGAAGGAATTGACTAAGACGGATTTTAAGTTACGATATCAGGGTTCGGTGCTGGGTTATCTCTGGGCTTTACTGCGACCGCTGTTAATGTTTGCGATTTTGTATGTAGTTTTTGCTAAGTTGCTTGGGATGGGTAATGATATCCCACATTATCCAGTTTATCTTTTGACTGGTACGGTGCTTTGGAGCTTCTTTACAGAATGTACTCAGCAAGGGATTCAGGCGATGGTTGGGCGCGGTGATTTGATTCGCAAGATTAGCTTCCCGAAATACATCGTGACTGTTTCTACTACGCTCACTGCCGTAATTAACGTATTGATCAATCTTGCCGTGATTGTGATTTTTGCACTGATTAACGGTGTAGTGCCGAGCTTTTCTTGGCTGTTAGTGTTGCCGTTAATATTTGAACTTTATTTGTTGGCGCTTGGTATTTCTTTTTTGCTGGGGTCAATCAATGTAAAATATCGTGATATTGGTTCGATTTGGGATGTCTTGATCCAGGCACTGTTTTATGCGATTCCGATTATTTATCCGGTATCTATGGTGGTACAGACTAGCGCTTTTGCGGCTAAGTTGATCTTAATCAATCCTATCGCACAGGTAATTCAGGATGTGCGTTGGAGCTTGATTACTCCAGTTACGATTACTACTTCGGATTTCGTTGGCGTGTGGGCAGAGCTGGCTGCGATGGGTGCTGTATTAGCAATATTCGTTGTTGGCGCGTTAGTATTTCGTAAGCGTTCGCGCTTCTTTGCGGAGGAAATTTAAATGTCAGAAAAACGTACGATCGGCAAGCGTATTGAAATATGTGACAATAAAAGCAATTCTGCGATTATTGCGCGTGGACTTTCGAAGAGTTTTCGCTTGCCAACTGAACGGGCCTGGGGGCTAAAACAAACTTTGTTTAATCGTTTGCGCGGTATCAAAGGCTATAGAGATCAAAAAGTTTTGGACGGGATTGATCTTGAGATTAAGAAAGGCGAGTTTGTCGGTATCGTGGGGCGTAACGGCTCTGGCAAGTCGACGCTGCTAAAGCTTCTAGCCGGGATTTATTATCCGAGCGCTGGCGAGATCACGATTAATGGTAGTCTAGTGCCATTTATTGAGCTCGGCGTCGGTTTTAATATGGAACTTTCTGGACGCGAAAATGTTTATCTGAATGGAGCTATCCTAGGCTTTAGTAATAGTGAAATCGATGCGATGTATGACGATATTGTTAAATTTGCCGAGCTAGGCGATTTCATGGATCAGAAACTTAAAAATTATTCTTCAGGGATGCAAGTGCGTTTGGCGTTTTCGATCGCAATTCGTGCGAAAGGCGATATTTTAATTCTTGATGAAGTGCTCGCGGTTGGTGACGCGGAGTTTCAGAACAAATGTAATGATTATTTTGAATCGCTACATGGCAATCAGACGATGATTTTAGTGACCCATTCAATGGATAACGTGAAGAAATTCTGTGATCGTGCCATCATGATTGAAAATGGGAAAATTGCTTGTGAAGGCAAGCCGGAAAAAGTCGCGAAAGCCTACGAAAAGCTTTGGAGTTAGGACGCATATTTGCTATACAATGTATGCATTTTGTATATACATCGTATATACAGCGTATAGCGTTTGTATTACGGTTAGTCCTTATTTTTGGGCGCGGCGATTAGAGTGGTAGTGGGCAATTCGCCAGCGTAATTGTACTAGCAGGAGTAATAGTTTTGCTCGTGCGCTAATCCGCCCCCGATTATCGTCCCGCATCCAGTTTTCTAGTTCTTGATAACTTTTTTGCCAGTTGCCCCATTTCAAGGAGGAATTGCGTACAATACTAGTCTCGGTGCCAAAATTATAGATATAGAGTGGCTTGGGGATGAAAATGATTTCGCCATCTTGCGCAGAGAGGTAATCAAATGCAAATTTTGTATCTTCAGCGAAGTCTCGTCCTTCTTCTACGCGAATGTGATGCTTTCGGATCGTTTCGGTGATAAAAATACGACCAGTCATACCATACATGCGCCCATCAAGGATCATGAGATATGTAGTATAGTTTGATAGCAGTTCTCGCGGACGGCGTTTACGGCGAGGGTTCATATAAAGCTGTTCGATCTTATTTTCGCGGAGTTTCCGATATTCGCGTCCCATGATTGCGAGTATTGCATTAGGATTTTTCTGCATCGCTTCAATCATTGCTTCGATGAACTCCGGCATGACCTCGTCGTCTGAATCGATAAAGACCAAATATTTACCGGTAGCGAGATTGATCCCGCGATTTCGTGCCGCGCTAACACCAGCGTTTTTTTGATGCTCAACTTGTAATCGGGTGTCTTCCTTGGCTAGTTTTTTTAGTATGGATAGGGAATTATCACTTGAGCCATCGTCGATCGCAATGATCTCGATATTTTGATAGGTTTGCGAGAAAAGTTCCCGCACTAATTTTTCAATATTATCTTCCGTATTCCAAACCGGAATGACTACTGACACTAGAGGAGATGAATCTAATTGTTTAGCCATTTTGATGATCCAAATAGTTTAAAGTATCGCGCATGATATCATTGATATCAAACTCTGTCTGCCAGTCTAGTTCGGTTTGAGCCTTTGTCGAGTCGGCGTAAAATGCAGCAAGGTCACCGGCGCGTCGCTCGACAACTTTGTAGGGTAATTTTTTTCCGCTAGCTTGCTCGAATGCTGTGATCATATCAAATACGCTAGTACCCTCTCCGCTACCGAGATTATATGCTGTCCAGCCCGGCTGTATGTGTTTCAGTGCGGCGAGGTGTCCACGCGCAAGATCCACAACATGGAGATAGTCCCGTATGCAGCTGCCGTCTGGTGTATTATAATCATCGCCATAAACCAAGAGCTCGGGGAATTCACCGGTGGCCACTTTCATAATAATCGGCATGAGATTATTAGGTTTATCGTTTGGGTCTTCTCCGATCAGTCCCGATGGGTGTGCGCCAGCTGGGTTAAAGTAGCGCAAAATAGCCACCGAAAACCCTAGATCAGAAGCGCAGAGGTCTTTTAGGATTTCTTCGATCATATATTTTGCGCGACCATAGGGACTAGAGATTTTCTCTCCAGTTGGTAGTGTTTCATTAAATGGCGATGGTTGATCACCATACACTGTAGCCGAAGAGGAGAAAATCAACTTTTTAACACTATAATCCTTCATGCAGCGCAGCAGATTGAATGTTCCCCCAAGATTATTTTCGTAATATTTTAGCGGTTTTTTGGTTGATTCGCTGACGGCTTTTAGTCCAGCAAAATGCATTACGGCATCGTATTTTTTACCAGCAAATACGTTCGCGAGTGCTTCAGAATCGCGAAGATCAACTTCGTAGAATTTTGGTTTGACGCCAGTCAATTGTTCAATTTGGTCTAGAACTTCGATTTTGCTATTATAGAGATTATCGAGAATTTCCACATCATAACCAGCTGTAATTAGCTCGACCACTGTATGTGAACCAATATATCCCGTACCGCCAGTTACTAACAAACTTTCTTTCATGCTATGTCTATTATAACAAGTTTGATAAATATACTCTAATCTTCTATTATATCACACTATCTCTATAAAGTCAATAGTAAACTTCCAAAACAGTGTCCTTTATGGTAAAATTAAGCTATGAAGAAAGATTATGGCATTATTTTCCATGTCTCGTTGATTTTTGGGGATGCGTTAGCGATTATATTGTCTTTTTTGACGGCCTATTTCGTGCGTACTCATCTAGATCAACGCCCGTTCTACTTTGAATCAAATCCTTGGCAGTTTTTGATAAGTATGTTATCGCTGTTACCAGTCTACTTGATTATTTTAGCGTGTTTTGGGCTATACAAGAAGTCTATTTTTTTGAATTCGAGTCGTTGGCGAGAGTCTTTGCGGCTCTTTTTGGCTTCGATTACTGGTATGATGGCGATTATCACTTGTGATTTTTTCTTTGATCTTGATCTTTTCCCGGTGCGAGTAATGGCACTATATTCGGCGATGGCTTGTTTTATATTGCTTTGCCTTTTTCGTGGGACGGTGCGGATTGTGCGCACTTTTGCCTTGAAGCATAGTAAAAACGCTACTCTGAGTGCAATTATCGTAGGGAATCACGCTAACACGGAATACTTAGCTGATTATATTTCGGCTTTCCCGGAATCAGGGTTTCGGTTATCGGGCGTAGTCGCATCAGCAAAGTATATCCCAAAGGATTTACGTGGATGTCAGTATTCTTCGCTCAAGGAAGCACTAAAAAGAGTTCAGCCGGATGTAGTGTTTCAGACCGACGACAAGAATTCTGATTATGTTTATCGCCAGACGCTAAATCGTCATTTATTATATTATTATGTACCATCATCAATGGCTTTGTCATCACAAGTGGGTGAACTAGAGCTGATTGGTAGTACTCCGGCGATTTTTGTGCCAGTGACGCCACTAGCTGGTAACGCTAGGTTCATTAAGCGTTTGTCGGATATTATACTTGGTGGCATCGCATTAATCCTAGCAGCGGTACCGATGCTGGCCATTTGGTTAGCTGAGAAACTTTCTGATCCTAAATCCCCAGCTTTTTATTCTGAAGTACGTCTTTCGCGTTACAATCAACGATTCCGGATTTATAAATTTCGTTCGATGAAGATGGAGTATTGCGGGTTGTCGCCGGAAGAAGCTTTCGTGAAAATGGGGCGACCAGGATTGATCAAAAAATATCGTAAAAACGGCGATAAAATTGATAATGACCCACGTATTACTAGGCTGGGGAGATTCCTTCGGGCGACCTCGCTGGACGAACTGCCACAGCTATTCAATGTTCTGAAGGGTGATATTTCACTGGTCGGTCCGCGCGCATTAGTACCAGGAGAATTGCGACACTATGGTGATCGCTCACTGCTTTTATCGGTAAAATCTGGCTTGACTGGGCTTGCGCAGGTTTCTGGTCGACGCGATATTTCTTTTGATGAGCGGCGTGCACTGGATATCTATTATATTCAGAACTGGTCGCTCGGTTTAGATTTTCGGATTATTTTGCGTACGATTGGTGCGGTGATTTCGCATAAAGGTGCAAAGTAATAAAATAACGAGACAGTAAAGGCGTGGATTAGTTAGCGGTCTAGTAAGCGTTGACTATTTTTCGAGGAATTGTCGATAGACCTGCTGCATTTTGGCACGCGCTTTTTCTAGGGAAAAACGTTCTACGGATTTTGTTGCCGCTTGACCGATTTTACGCCGCTTGGTCGGATTTTTATATAAATCTATGATCGCGTTCTGGAATTCTGTACCGTTTCGGAAAAGATAGCCAGTTTTCTCGTTGGATATAATTTCACGGTGACCTCGATTGTTACGTATGACGGCTGGAAGCCCGCAAGCCATTCCCTCAATCACGCTGAGCCCTAGTCCTTCGCGACGGCTTGCAGAGATTACAATATCTGACATTTGATATAATATATCCAAATCTTTGCGGTAGCCTAGGAATTCTATCGTTTGCTCTAACTCTCGCTTAGCAACCAACTGTTCAAGCTTGCCATGCCAAGCACCCTCGCCGATTAGAAGGATTTTTAAGTGAGGAATTACTTTGGCTAGTTTGCGTGCGTTTTCGATTATAAATTTCTGATCTTTATTTTTATTGAGCTCTGCAACGTAAATGAGAATAAAATCATCATCTTGATATCCCATTTTTCTACGTAATTGTGACTTTTTGATTTGTTCGATAGAATGGAATTTAGCTAGATCTACACCGACACCATCAAGCCGTTCGATCGCACCCGTATGGAAACTTTTTTTGGCTAAAGTTTCATCTTCGTGATTGATTGTGAGTAGCATATCCGTGTCTCGAGCCAACCACTTTTCAATTGGATAAAAAAGCAACCAGTTTAGCAGCGGTGCTCCCCGATAGAAGTGGAATCCGTGGGCGGTATAGAGTAATGGCGGCTTCTTTGGCAGTGATTTTACTGCTAAGCGTGTAACGACGCTACCGGACGGTGTATGAGTATGAATTAAGTCATATTGTTCAGTCTCCAATAGGGGACGTAATGCGCGATAGGCCTTTAGGTGTTTGTCGAGTCGGAGGGGCGAACGCGCAAAATTGATTATGATGTGCCGATCAACTCCTTCTATAGATTCATCATCGGCTGACGCATAGTGTACGATATAACCCTGCTTTCTCAAGTCTTGGATGAACGGCCGGTTAAACTTGGCAAAATTTGCCGTGTGAGACGTGAACAAGACTTTTTTCATGGTATAATTATAACATGAAAGTCCTTCGTCGGTTGTGCTTCGCTTTGGTCTATGCTTTGCCGGCGGTGCTATTTTTTTCTTACTATCCGATTATCTCGTTAGGGA
>OFGF01000217.1_pt1 | contig 56860 bp, 54 predicted proteins | sample 1521711 | NCBI WGS metagenome assembly OFGF01 (sample SAMEA3504092, study PRJEB24116) | mouse gut metagenome | biome: mouse gut; feature: mouse-associated habitat; material: faeces | place: Denmark | collected 2011 | reverse complement strand
GAAGTACAGGTAGTAGGCGACCGCCGAAGAGTTCGCCGTACGCGACCAGAAGCTCCCATTCGTAGCCGCACCGAGCAGAGACCCCGAAGAGTAATCGTAGTAGCCAGTGTAAGCAAAGTCGAGGGGACTACTTTGGATTTTCGCAGCTTCAGCTTCGTTACTTGTAATACCATAGGTGGTAGTGATGAGTTTTTCTCTACCCCTCCCGTGTAACGCAGCGGATGGCGAAGCCGTAGCCACGGACATAAGAGAAACGAGGTCTGATCGTAGTTGGATTTATATCTAGACAAGATCCCCATGTAGCGGAACCAGCAATACTGGACCACCAACTACTATTAGTAAGACGCACAGTGATAAAGCCAGCTCTATTGATATAACTTCCCGTCCGGAGAAAGTTAGACGTAACCAATATCTAGCTCTAACAAAAACTCAAAAATCCCCCATATTATAGGGGCATATCTACACTTCTGATTTTATGGAGCGTACTCCGTGTTGTAGTGCAGATGTGGTACGCCGGACAGGAGTCGAACCTGCGACACCCAGCTCCGGAAGCTGGTGCTCTATCCACTGAGCTACCGGCGCCCATCCCCACAGTATTATTATACTGCAAATTAAATACGTCTGCAAATACCTGTAAGATTATGCGTAGAGCATTTAATGCAATACTATTATTTCTTATAATCTAAGATCACAACGTTCGTGAGCCATGCTTTTAGGCCACCAAGGGAATTATAAGCCTCCGTATCAGCATCATCATTCGCATCTAAGAAATCCGCAATCTTCCCCTGTCGATAAATGACCAAACTCGGATAAAAACGCACTTCATCCGCCAGTCCACTATTCTTTAGATCAGAAAAACTCACCTCGAAAATCTGTACAGGATATTCAGAGATCAACTCTTGTAGAATCCCCCGTAGATGTTCGGCAGTTTTACATTCCGGTTGTGAAACAAACAAAATGAAAGATTTTTTCTCTTCGGTCATAGTGCGCAATTCATCGATTGTAATCGTCCCGATCCCACCATCGCCACGATACTCCGCACTCAATACGATACGACCATCCCGAAAAATCAACACTGCTGCCAGCGCCAACAAGACCACCGCGATTACCCCTAGAACCAATCCGAACAACTGTTGCTTTTTCATTCTACTCCTTTAGGATTATCACTCGTATTTTAATGAGGTAGCTTATCTTAACGTCAAGCGATCAAAATCGATCTCATGATATGGAACTTTCCAAAAAGCATAAGATACATTACCGTTATCGTCAGTCTTTTTCACTTCTATGTTGTTATCTCCTTCATAAAACCAATAGCCACCGACATTGTAAATTTTATTAGCATCCCAGCCGAGCTTCACTAATAGATCCTTGGTCATGCCAGCGTAACCAGCACCGCCACACATCAAGAAAATATATTTATCTTTTGGGAACAGATCTTCAAGAATCTGCATCGACTCGACATAATTCGCCTTAACTTCACCATTATTGTTTTGAGTAAATAATGTTTTACCGGTGTAAGTAGAACCGACCTCCGCTGGCAGACCGGAGACATTCACGATATACGGCAATGGTACCACCTCAAATCCATCTACATAGCCAGAAAGATAGGAGTCGCCACCAATCGCAGCATAATTTCCCGGGTCAATTAACATGCGCATGTCACGATAAACGGCATCGTCACGTTTCAGATATTGATCAATCGTCTCTTCATTGATGTTTTTATCAACGCCAAATTGTTCGCCACGTACACCATCAGTAATTTCCGGAGCAGGAAGGCCTGAGACAGATTCCTCTATAGAGGTAGCCTGCTGACGTGGTTTAATAGTAAGGGCAAGAACTAGTCCTATGACTAAAACCGCCACTGCCGACAATAAACCAACAGTAACGGCAGAAATTTTACGACGCTTTGTATTCATATAACCATTATAGGCCAAAAGCTATTTTTCTCAACCACAATATACCTACAAATACCTCATGTTGATATCTTTTTGTAGACTCAAGTACTATTTACCCTACTTCGCGGTGCAGCGTAGGGGGAGACCGTTGCTACGAGAGTTATAGGTTTGCGGGAAAACACCGCTCATGCTGAAACCTAAAGTATAGGCATTGGTCGATGAATATGTTGTACGCGACCAAGACCAGCCGTTCGATATATCAGTCAATGTGCCTGCAGTGCTATAGAAGCCAGTTTCAGCAAAGTCGAGGGGACTAGAATCCACCAAACATAAAGTGCCCGACCTTATAAAGCAGATCGAGCACTTTATTACTTTTATATCAAACGTGACGTCTTTACTTGGTGAGTCGGGAGGGACTCGAACCCTCGACACCCTGCTTAAGAGGCAGGTGCTCTAACCAGCTGAGCTACCGACCCAAAAGACATTTTTATTATATCACGTTTCTCGCCTAAGGGAAACACTTTTTACAATGCTGACATCGAATTTGCGTGCTGAATTTTTCATTTTAAGTAAAAAGTGGTAATATTACAGCATGCGAGTACTCGAAAATGTACCAATAGCCAAACTTACTACCATGCGTATCGGCGGTCCGGCACGCTATGTTTGCGAGATTATTTCTAAGGAAGATTTCCTCGAAGCATGGGAGTTCGCTAAAACTAAAAATTTACCAACCTGGTTCATGGGTGGAGGTGCTAATACACTCGGTCGAGATACCGGTTTTGATGGCGTAATCTTGTTGAACAAAATTCCCGGAATCGAAATCGTCGCTGAGACTGATAATAGCCTACAAATCAAAGCTATGGGTGGTGAGGAGTGGGACGATGTAGTTGAGTTCGCTTGTAAGCGGGGCTTCTCAGGCATCGAAGCCATGAGCAAGATCCCTGGCACAGCTGGGGCGGCGCCAGTTCAGAATATTGGCGCTTATGGGCAAGATATCGCGCGAATCCTTACCTCGGTCGACGTTTTCGACACACAAAGTGAGGAATTTATCACTATCCCGCGTGCGGAGCTCAAGATGGATTACCGTTATACTACATTCAATCACGGACCAGATGCGGGTCGATACTTCATTGTAGCTATTACCTTGCATCTGAGCAAACATTACCTTGAGCCACCATTTTATAATTCCCTGCAAAATTATATTATTGAACATGGCGAAACCGATTATTCCCCCCTCAACATCCGTCGCATGGTCAGCGAAATTCGCGCACATAAGTTACCCGACCCCGAGGAAATTGCTAGCAGTGGTAGTTTTTTTAAGAATATTTATCTTGATCAGGTCGGCGCTGACGAGGCCGAAGAAAAAGGTATTCCGGTCTGGCGCAGCAATGATGATAGCGGCAAAATCAATTCTGGTTGGTTGATCGAAAAATGCGATCTGAAAGGTAAAAAAATTCACGGTATGCGCATCAGCGATAGAGCCGCTTTGGTTCTCATTAACGAAGATGCTACAAGTTACACTGATCTTGCTAGTGCTAGATCTGAAATTATCAATACTGTGCAGCAAAAATTTGGCTACACACTAGAGCAAGAACCAGTGGAGATCTCTGACGAATGAAGATTTTAAATGGTGCTGATATTGCTGGATATATGAAAGAAAACCAAGCACACCAAGTACGTGCGCTTCAGTCCCGCAAGATCCAACCCAAACTCGTCATTATCCGAGACAATGATAGTCCCGTAATTAAAACGTATGTTCACTTGAAACAACTGTACGGCAACGATATTGGCGTAGTCGTCGAAGACAGGCAAACTGCAGAGATTGAAAAAGCGATCTTAGAAGCAAACCAAGACCCAAGCGTGCATGGCATCATCGTACAATTACCACTCGAACACGAATATGATCTTGACCAAGTATTCTCACAGATTTTACCAAAAAAAGATGTAGATGGTCTAGGTGGCAGTAGGATCTTCGAGTCTGCCACCGCAACCGCCATTAACTGGTTGCTCGCGAGCTATGACATCGAGCTTAGTCGCACAAAAATTGCCCTTGTCGGACGTGGTCGACTCATTGGCAAGCCCCTTTTTAAAATGTGGCAGGACTCTGGCTACGACGTAAGCGTATTTCATCGTGGTGACGATTTATCCAAACTAAAAGATTTCGGAGTCATCATTAGTGCTACTGGCTCTCCGCATCTAATCAAAAGTGAAATGATTTCAAGTGGCACGGTAATTGTTGATGCTGGTACTGCTAGCGAAGGCGGCGTATTAGTTGGAGATGTTGACGATCAAGTGCGTGAACGCTCAGACCTACTCGCTATTACACCAAAAATTGGCGGTGTTGGACCGCTGACGGTGACTGCATTGTTTGAGCATGTTTTACAGGCGACGAAAGAAGCTTAGTGCGGCAAATCCTCACGCTTCATTCTTTTTCTTTCGCTTTTTAGGTAACGGTGTAACTTTTTCGAGTTCTAAAACCACCTGCTTACTTAATTCCGCATTATCAATATCGAGGACATAATGATCTTTCGCCCCTTTGTACGGAATACCAGTTTCCGCTCCTTCCATTAAATCTCGAATTACGTCATGTTGTTTTACGAAAACCGTATCATTGCAAACTAGTATCACTGGTCGATCATTCAAATAAATCATTGCTTCGCCGAACATTTTCCTGTGCCGCAAAGCCCCGATTCCACTTAATTGCTCTAATACAAAATCTAAAAATTCAGTTGATGTTGCCATAAATCCATTTTAACACGTATACGTCCCGGACTGGTTCATTTTCACTTCCTCCTTAATATGAAACACTTGCTATGAAAGTTATTTTACTCGACGTAACTTCTTTAGCCTCATTTTATCTTCTATATTCACGCGCAAAGAATCACAGCATTTAGAAATTGCTTTATTCTGCACAAAATCTGAAAGATTATTGTCTCCCTCTAGGTATGTAAGTGTTGCATCACGATTTTTTACCATCATTACCGAAATTAGCCAAGCCGCCGCCATCTCAACATAATGCGCTTTCGATGGCAAATCTTCCAAAATCTCGATAATTCTCGCCCAATATTCCGCCATTATAAAATGATCCAGAATCATCACTAGCATAAATCGTCCTTCGAATTCTGCCTCGCTCTTTCGATAACGCATAATGAAATCCCAATATTGATCACGCTCAGATTCGCGAATCTTAAAACTGGCCGCCACGCAATCGCAAGTCGCCCAATCATGAATCTTAGGAACAAAATTCGCTAGATAGTCAAAACGTTCCATAGTAGACATTGGTGCGCTAGCAATTACAATCCCCTCAATCATAATTTCCTCATAATAATTCTTAGGCTCCTCGTCAAGAAATCGCCAAAAATCAGTTTTTATAATCCGCTTTGCAATCCTGCGCTGCTCCGGAATTCGTACTCCGAGAGAGTTATACAACTCAGGATTAGTCTTTTTATTGAAAGCTAGATAATTATCATCACGAAGCTCTAGCAACTCAGCGCGAATTTCCTCGAGCATCTAATCTCGCTTCAACATTACCGTGAACGCCTCGCTCGGAATATCAATCTTCCCAAATCGCTTCATTCGCGCTTTCCCACGTTTCTGTTTTTCTAGTAATTTTGCTTTACGATCACGATCGCCCGTATGAATTTTAACTGTCACATCCTTGCGATAAGCGCCAATCGTTTCGCGCGCGATAATTTTAGCGCCAATTGCCGCTTGCAATGCTACCTCATAGTTTTGACGTGGGATCACTTCCTTGAGCTTCTTGGTAATTTCTCGCCCCAAAACATCTGCTTCCGTACGATGACACATCAAGCTCAGCGCATCAATCCGATTTCCCGCCACCAAGAAGTCTAATCGCACCAGATCCTCCGCTCGATAATCCGCCAGCTCATAATTAAAGCTCGCGTATCCCGAAGTGATTGACTTTAGTTGATCATAAAAATCCGTGAGCAAATTCGCCATCGGAGCCTCAAAATCAATTACCGCGCGGTCTTCAATATAGCTCAAGTTTGTCTGATGTCCACGTTTCTCATTAATCAATCCCAATACACCGCCAATCATTTCAGTCGGCAAAATGATTTCGCCCTTCACCCACGGTTCTCGAATCTCCAAAACTTCTGATTGATCCGGCAAATCAGCCGCCGAACGGATTTTAAGTTCCTCTCCGTTCACCAAGGTCACTTCGTAGCTTGTCGAAGGGTTCGTCACTACTAAATCAAGTTTAAATTCGCGTTCTAAGCGCTCGCGAATAATATCCATATGTAGGAGTCCCAGAAATCCAATACGAAGACCAAAACCAAGTACTGGCGAATTTTCCGGCTCATAATGCAGGGCCGAGTCCGACAAGGCTAACTTCTCGATTGCCTCTTTGAGATCATCGTATTGATCATTTGAAACTGGGAAAAAACCTGCATAGACGAACGGCAGAACTTCCTTGTATCCTGGCAACGGTGTACTAGCTGGAGTTTTTAGTAAAGTAACTGTATCGCCAACCTTCGCCTCGCGCGTCGTCTTAAGATTCGTTACAATATAACCGATATTCCCCTCTTCTAGGCTCGCCGCTGGTGTCATCTTTGGTGTCAATGCGCCAACTTCGAGCGCAATACCATCCGCTCCAGCCGCCATCATATGAATCTCAGTATTTTTAGGAATCGAACCATTAAAAACCCGCACATAAAGCACTACGCCGCGATAGTCATCAAAATACGAATCAAAAATGAGCGCCCGGGTCGGAGGAAACGACCCTGAAGTTTTAGTTTCTGGCTCGGCTATTCTTTTTGGTTCTGGCGCTTTTTCAATAATCGCATCCAAAATCTTATCAACATTTAGTCCAGTTTTGCCCGATACCGCAATAATATCCTCCGGTTCACAACCCAGTAAATTCATTAACTGCAGAGAAACTTTCTCGACGTCTGCCGCGGGTAGATCGACCTTATTGATCACCGGTATAATATATAGATCTTGTTCGAGCGCAAGATAAACATTGGCAAGCGTCTGCGCTTGAATCCCTTGGGTTGCATCGACTACTAGCACCGCCGTCTCTACCGCTTGTAGCGACCGCGATACTTCATATGAAAAATCCACATGCCCCGGTGTATCAATCAAGTTCAAAATATAATCCTTGTAACGCATCTGCACTGGAGTCAGTTTGATCGTAATCCCCTTTTCGCGCTCTAGCTCCATCGAATCGAGTAGCTGCGACTGCATTTCACGCGATGAGACAGTCCCGGTAAGCTCCATCATCCGATCGGCAATCGTCGATTTACCATGATCGATATGCGCAATAATACAGAAGTTACGAATTTTCTCTAGATTCATATCTGTAATTATACTATAATTAACTTGCTATGGCAAAAGTAATCTTAGCGGTCTCTGGCGGTGTAGACTCGATGGTTATGTTGGATCTTATCGCAAAACATTATTCTTCTGATGATATAATAGTTGCACATTTTAACCACGGTATTAGAATTGATTCAGATAGAGATGCCGATTTTGTTGCTAAAATCTCCAAAGAAATATATCATATACGATATATTATTGGTAGAGGCAATCTAGGGGCGAATGCCTCTGAAGAAACTGCACGAATAGCGCGATATAATTTCCTACGTCAAATCGCGACAAAAAACGCGAATGCCCCGATTTATACCGCCCATCACCTTGATGACCTTGTCGAGACTATCATAATCAATCATCTCCGAGGGACTGGCTGGCGAGGACTAGCCGTACTAGATTCTCCTGGAATTAATCGACCATTATTAGGTACTAAAATAGTATATGAACCAATGGATAAAGCTGCGATCATGGAATATGCCGCGAGACGCGGTTTGCATTGGCGCGAAGACTCGACTAATTCTTCCGACCAATATTTACGAAATCGCATTCGGACTCGTCTCACAGAATCTAAATATACAAACTACGACACAACTAATAATGCCCGATCCCGATCCGCGCTAGACTTTGAACAAAAATTGCAACTTTGGCAACTTTGGCAACGCCAGAAAGAATTAAAGCATGAAACCGGCACTCTCATCCAAAGTCTCATTCCCGAACCAGGCGCAAGATGGCAACGTAGCTGGTTTAAAAAGCTTGATCAAAATATTGCTATAGAATTACTGCGCGCTGGGACACTAGAAGCTAATATCCGCGCCACGAGACCGCAACTCGAAGCTTTTCGCCAGGCAATTCTAAACTATGCTCCTGGAAAGCATTTTAATCTCCCCGGAGGCAAATTAGTCCGAATTAACAAAACCGATTTCATCATATCCCCCTAACGCTGATATTAAAATATTTTCTAGACCTCTAGAAGAAATATGCTATAATCAGCCTATATTAAGCTGAAAGTGGAGTTTTAATGATTACTAAAGCGATCATCCCGGTAGCGGGCTGGGGCACACGTCGACTGCCAATCACCAAAATTATCGAAAAATCGATGCTGCCGGTCGGAAATCGCCCTCTTGTAGACTATTCGGTTCAAGAACTAGTACAGGCTGGCGTTACAGATATTTATATGGTGATTTCAAACGTAGAGCCTTGCCAAGTCAAAGCATTCTATCAGGATAATATCGCCCTCAACCAATATTTAACCGATCGCGGCAAAGCTGATCGGCTTGAGCTCGCTAAGACTTTGCCCAGCAATGTTAAAATTCATTATTTAGCACAGGATCCTTCGGGAAAATATGGTACTGCCGTACCGATCGCGATGGTAGCTGAGGAATACAATATCAATGAACCAGTCCTAGTTTTCATGGGAGACGATTTCATTTGGAATCCTGGGGGAGAAAGCGCTGCGAGCTCCCTACTAGAGGCCGTCAAAACCGATCAAGAATCCGCAATGGTTGGCGTAGAGGTTCCACACGATCAGGTTGACAAATATGGAATTCTTTCAATCAAAGATGGCTTGCTCACAAACGTAGTCGAAAAACCCAAGATCGAAGATGCCCCATCGAATTTAATTAATGTCAGCAAATATATCCTTTCGCCTAAGCTATTGCAGGAAATCGTAGATTATGTCAAAACACATGATTTTGGTCCCAAAGATCAAGAATATGTCATTACTGATCCGATCGACTCTTATATTAAAAATGGAGGCACGATGCGGGTCATCACTGCTGAGGGACAATACCTCGATGGGGGCTCAGTCGAAGGCTGGGTGCACGCCAACAATGTCGTCTGCAATTTAGAATAGGCTGAAAATAGCTATTCTCCATATGATATAATTAATTGTAAATTTAACAAATATTGCGATTATCTCCTTATATTTTCACATAGTTTACTCGTATCATGATATATTTTCTAAAAACTATATTCACAAGGTGATATATTTATAGTAAAATGTCTTTATGGACAGAGAGAAACGAGATAAGAATTATCAACAAGCAATCGGTCAAGTAGTACGTCGCTTACGACGCGATAAAGGTTGGACGCAAAATAAGCTCGCCGAAGAGATCGGCACTAGCCAATCAGCAATCCATCGTATTGAAAATGGTGGACAAAATATCTCTCTTGAACTAATTCAAAAACTCTCTGCAGTTCTGGGCGGTCAGATTCTCTCGGTCAATAATACAGTTTCACAAAATTTCCTCATTAGAGGCGGACGTGAACTTCACGGCGAAATCACAATCAATACCAGCAAAAATGCGGCAGTTGCACTACTTTGCGCTTCCCTATTGAATCAGGGGACGACTACTCTTCGTCACCTAGCACGTATTGAAGAAGTTTTCCGCATTATCGAAGTCCTCGAGTCGATCGATGTCAAATGCCGCTGGATCAATGACGATCAAGATCTTGAAATTACACCGCCAAAGAAATTAAATTTAGATGCTATCGACATTGAAGCAGCACGCAAAACTCGCTCGATCTTGATGTTCATGGGGCCATTGCTGCACAAAGAAACGAAATTCCGTCTACCTTATGCCGGGGGCTGCACCTTGGGTACGCGCACGATCGAACCCCATCTGCGAGCCTTGTCGCGTTTTGGGCTTAAAGTCGACGCAAGTGTATGTAGTGGTTTTTATACGGCTTCGGTTGAACCAGATCGACGAAGTATGCGACCAAATTGGCAGAATCGTCATCATATCGACGAAGTGAAACATCCTTACCCACCCAAGCGCATTGTTTTAATCGAGCGCGGAGATACCGTGACCGAAAATATCTTAATGGCAGCGGCGCTTTATCCAGGAGAAACTACGATTGTTGGCGCTTCTCCGAATTATATGGTCCAAGATCTTTGCTTCTTCCTCGAAAAACTCGGAGTACGAATTCGTGGGATTGGCACGACTACCTTGCGAGTCATTGGCTGCCATAAGATCGACACTAATGTCGAATATTCCCCGGCTGAGGACCCAATCGAAGCAATGTCATTCATCGCGGTAGCATTAGTCACCAAGTCCAACCTCACTATCAAGCGTGCGCCGATCGAGTTCTTAGAGGTTGAGCTAGAAGTACTCAAAGCTATGGGAGCGCGAATTGTTTGTTCGCCAGAATACTATAGCACCAATGGGCATACACGCCTAGTTGACTTGATGGTACATAAATCCGAGTTAGCCGCTCCGACCGACAAGATTGCTCCGATGCCATTTCCTGGCCTCAATATCGACAATCTACCGTTTTTCGCGGTAATAGCTGCAACTGCCAAGGGACGCACTTTGATACATGACTGGGTGTTCGAAAATCGAGCTATCTATATCACTTATCTTGAAAATTTAAATGCACGCGTTGAACTACTCGATGCACACCGGGTTTACGTCGAGGGTCCTACTAGCTGGCGCCCAGCAGAGCTCGTTGCTCCACCAGCACTACGCCCAGCCGTAGTTGTCATGATCGCAATGCTTGCCGCACCAGGGACTTCGATCCTGCGCAATGTTTACTCGATCAACCGAGGATACCAAGATTTCGCCGAGCGTTTAAACCGACTTGGTGCCAAAATTGAGCCTTCTGCTGGACTCTAGAGCATTTTAATGTTGTATTTTTTACAACATATATCCATATACAGCGTATATTTGAGGTCCTAGAGGTAAAGTGAGCCGACATAGGGCTTTCAAAATGCTCATGCTTGTAGTCAGCTCGAAGCCTAGCGTATGATAGGGAGGGGGACCGATATTCACCTTGCCATAACAAGGGTGAAAAGTGCTTGATTTTCAAAACTTAGTGTCTTAGAATGAGGAGCAGGAGTAATAGCACATGAATTGATATATAGAAATTTCAACATAGCTCCAAAGGTAATGCTTTTTTACTCCTAAAAGTATGTTACAATAAACCCAGTAAAGAGAGGTAATATGACAAAAAAGGCAAAAGATACTTCAGCTCCAGAAGATTCCGGCAAGAAGCAAGCTCTAGATTTAGCAATTTCGCAAATTACAAAGCAATTCGGTAGTGGTTCGATCATGAAACTCGGCGAAAGTCGCAAAATTGATGTTGAGTTACTCCCCTCTGGCTCCCTGAGCTTGGACCTAGCGCTTGGTGGCGGTTATCCGAAAGGACGCATTATCGAAATCTATGGTCCGGAGTCATCCGGTAAAACTACTTTGGCGCTCCACGCTATCGCTGAGATTCAAAAAGAGGGCGGCCAAGCAGCTTTCATTGATGCTGAACACGCTCTTGACCCGAGCTATGCCAAAAAGATCGGCGTCGATACTGACAATCTATTCATTTCTCAGCCTGATAACGGTGAGCAAGCGCTTGAAATCTGCGAGACGCTAGTGCGTTCCGGCGCGGTCGACTTAATCGTAGTAGACTCGGTGGCAGCCTTAGTCCCTCAAGCCGAAATTGACGGCGATATGGGCGATGCTCAAATGGGCCTACAAGCACGTTTGATGTCCCAAGCGATGCGTAAGCTCACGGGTATTATTTCCAAGTCGAAAGCAACCGTCATTTTTATCAATCAGATTCGCATGAAGATCGGCGTAATGTTTGGCAACCCTGAGACTACGACTGGCGGTAACGCACTTAAATTCTATGCTTCTGTGCGCCTCGACATTCGCCGCGTTGGACAAATCAAAGCTGGCGAAGATATTGCGGGCAATCGCACTAAAGTTAAAATTGTCAAAAATAAGATTGCCGCGCCATTCAGGATTGCTGAATTCGACATCATGTATAATGAAGGTATCAGCAAAATCGGCGACATCCTAGATCTTGCGATCCAAAAGAATATCATCGAAAAAGCCGGGGCATTCCTCAAATATAACGGCGAGACTATTGCTCAAGGTCGCGAAGCTGCAAAAGCTCTGCTAAAAGAAGCTGGTTATGAGGACGGCTTTTCCTTTACCATTACAGTACCTTCGAACTATTAGAAGAAATAGAAACTAAAGTCAGAGCATCTGCTGAAACTGAATAGCCTTTTATGCTCGAAATCGAATCGCTGAGCGTCAACGACCGCCTCGATCAGCAACGGCTTGAGGCTGAGATGATTTATGGCAGCGACGATGATATGGAAGCAACTAACGATTACTCTAGTGAGTTCAACGATGTTGAGAATTTTACAATTACCAAAATTACCGCCGGCGTACGCGATCCGAATCGAGTTAATGTCTTCCTAGATGGTCACTTTGCTTTCTCGCTTGATATCGCACAAATAGTTGAGTTAAATGTTAAAGTAAAACAATGCGTGACACCGGAACGTCTCAAAGAGCTCCGTGAAGCTTCGGAATTCGGCAAGCTCTATCAGCGTACGCTTGAATGGCTACTGACGCGCCCACATTCGATTCGAGAAACATCCACCTATCTTAAACGCCGCAAGTTCAAACGTAAGCAAACAAATCGCCAGCGCGAACGCGAGCAAAAACCTCTCCTACCAGAGATTCAGGATAAAACTATTAATCTAGTAATGGAACGTTTACTTGCTAAAAAATATCTAGATGACTTGAAATTCGCTAAGTTCTTCGTCGAAAACCGTTATGTACGTAAAGGAATTAGCCAAAAAAGACTCAAGATGGAATTACGACAAAAAGGTGTCGACGAAGAATATATTAAGACCGCACTCGATGAAGTTGATCGCCCTGAAGATGAAGAATTACTTAAAGTTATCAAGAAAAAACGCAAAAAATACTCTGACGATTTCAAATTAATTGGCTATTTAACCCGCCAAGGATTTGACCTTAATCGTGCAAAAGATGTGGTAGCAAATTACTCCGAAGAAACTTCTGATGAGCTCTGATTATCAGGAGCAAAATCTGGCTGACGAAACGGATTAACAAAATCTGGAACCAAATCATCAATCGGGGCGGCTTTAAGCTTAGTTTTACTCTTCTCTCGTTCCTCTTTAATTATTACCCGATAGTCGTCAACTTCGACGATACGACTTCGATCAATAATCAACTCCGGATCAATCAAAGCTTTCATCACTGGGCGTTGGACGATCAACTGCTGCACGCCCCAATTACTACTCTGCAAGACAAAATCCGCAACTTTTCCGAGTTTAGCATGCTTCTTCGTAATCACTTTCAATCCCAGTAAGTCAAAATTCAGTTTTAGAATTTTCTGTAAACGTACTATATCCTCACTACGCACGAATTCATCATTTGAATCTATAATCATGCCGGCTCGCGAGAACTCGCGTACCGCACTCATCATCAAGATATCACCCTCATCCGGATCTACGAGCGGACCCTCTACTCTTACCGCAACGAGACTTAGATTATTGGGATCAATGATCAGATCCACCACACGCGCAATCTGCCCACCGACATGCAGGCTTAGAATTGGACAATCCTTGAGTTGTGATCCACTAATTAGCATCTTATTTCACCTTTCTTTTCTCGGGAACTTGAGCAGCGATAACATTCTTCCATTATACTCTATTAGTGGTATCACGACTTGAATCCACTAAGTCACGATTAACGGTTCTCGCCACTCCGCTGGATAATCATTCTCGCCTAGCAGCAGCGCAATTGTTGCAGCCAGATTTGTTAGCCCTGCGTCCTTAAGCTCAGCGGACTGATATTTTTTAGCATTCTTAGTATTATCATAAAAGATGCATGGCACAGGATTAGTCGTATGCGAAGTTCTTGGCACACCATCCTTGTCGATCAGTTCCTCAAGGTTCCCATGATCAGCAGTGATGATCATCATTCCGCCTAACTCGTCAATTTTTTTAGCAAGACGACGCAACTGCAAATCTACCGCTTCGATTGCAACAATACCCGCCTCAAGATCCGCGAAATGTCCAATCATGTCGCCATTTGGATAATTGATCCGGATAAACTGGTATTTGTCTATATTATCAAGCACGGCGTCGGTGATTTCACCGGCCTTCATCCAAGGATAATTATTGAGCGATTCGGCTTTATAGTCGGATTTAATCTCAATATGTTGCTCGCGCGGAGCCTTTTTATAACTATTACCATTGAAGTAATAGGTGACATGGCCAAACTTCAAAGTCTCGGACACTGCAAGCTGCGAGATCTTGTTCTTACCTAAAAAGACATTTAGGGGCATTTTGATCTGAATCGGCGGAACCAAAATATGCTCTGGGATATGTCGGTCTCTATCATATTCAGTCAAGCCCACATAAAAGACTTTCGGGCCAGGATTCTTTTCACCATCAATATCCTTTTGATTCTTAGGCGAACGATCAAACTTATCAAATTCTTCTACGCAGAATGCCTCTGAAAATTCTACCGCTCGATCTGCCCGGAAATCATAATAAACAAATACGTCGCCATCACGAACTTTACCAATCGGAGTTGCGCCATGTGCCGTACTAGCCGAAGAATGTTTTGCACGTTCAGCACGCGCTGCTAGGGCTGATTTTGCGGCATTATTCTCCACAATCACAAAAGCTGGTAAATATTGATCTTGTACTTTAGGGTCTTCACTACGCAAAACCTTAATTGCCTCAGTCGCTGAACGGAATTCACGCGGGGCCTTACCATGCACGATCGCATCCCAACCCAGTTTTACTTTACCCCAATCATTTTCATAACGATCAGCTACCATCATTTCGCGCCCACCGCCAGAGGCAATACGGAAATCTGCATCCTTAAACTGACTGCAAAATTCCTCTAATCGCTTGATATATTTCGGCTCAGATTGTGGCGCTACATCGCGACCATCAAAGACTGCATGAATCCGAATACGTCGCACACCCTCGTCATATGCTCGCTTAATCATCTGTTCGAGATGATTAATGTCACTATGCACGCCGCCATCAGAAAAAATCCCACAAAAATGCAATGTCGCTGGAACTTTATTTTGAGCTTTTTTAGTTGCTTGCGACTTCCAAAAGTCAACTGCCGTAGCTTTTGCACTCTTTTCGGCTTTTTTTCCAGCGAAACGCACGGCAACAGAATCATCCTCGGTCGTCTTTGCTCCCAGCTGAGCCATCGCTCCACGCCAAGCCTTTGACAACCAGATGTCGCCAGTTTTAAAAGCTGCCTCAATCCCAGCAATTCCCTGCTTAATAATTTGCCCTGCACCAATCGCATTATGCCCGACTTCGGAATTCCCCATTTGCCCTGGCATAATTCCAACCGCCTCACCCGAAGCTTCAAGTGGAATATGTAGATATTTACTCATCGCAAGATCTAAGAATTCAGTGTGTGCCTGGCGAACAGCATTACCACTACGGCGTGAGCTTAGCCCCATACCGTCCACTACAACCAAAACTACTGGACCGTCATAATGTATCTTTTTCATTATACCTCTCTAATCTATGATTACGGTTTCGGAACCTGCTGCGTGATACAGTGAATATTCCCACCGCCCAACAAAATTTCGCGCGCATAGATCGGTTCGATCACCTTATCCGGGAATAATTCTTTCAAGGTATCAATCGCCGCTTGATCATGTGGGTCATCGAAAATTGGCAAAATGATCGCACCATTACAGTTATAATAATTGACATAACTTGCCGGTAAACGGTCACCTTCTTTGCGAGGGAAAGTCCCCTCAACTTGATCAACATGTGCTGCCTCTTCGGCGGTAATTGTCACCGGATTTGGGACGTGAATTTTTACGACCTCAATTTTGCGACCCTTAGCGTCAGTCTGGCTCTCAAGATAATCGAGCGCTATCTGACTGCGTTCATGCTGCGGGTCATCTTCGTTGTCTTCCCAAGCCAAGACGACTTTACCTGGAGCAACAAATTGACAGATATTATCGACGTGTCCGTTCGTATCTTCGTCCATATAAATACCTTTTGGAATCCAAAGCACTTTCTCGGCGCCAAGGTATTCTTTGAGTTTTTCCTCGATCTGCTCTTTGCTCATTTCAGGATTACGCCCCTCGTCAAGCAGACATTCCTCGGTCGTAAGAATCGTACCTTCGCCATCACTATGAATACTGCCACCCTCAAGAACAAAATCACTCGTACGATAACGATCAATCCCCTCGATCGCACACATTTTCGCACCAATGAAATCATCTTGATCCCACGGGAAATAAAGACCATTTACCAGGCCACCCCAAGCATTAAACTTCCAATCTACACCGCGCAATCGTCCACGACCATTAATCACGCAGGTCGCACCACAATCGCGAATCCACGCATCGTTATTTGCAAGCTCAACCACCTGCACATTCGGCATATTCATTTCTAGGACATGCGCATATTGGCTAACATTTACTCCTACTACGACCGGCTCATATTTAGCAATAGTTTGGATGACTTGCTGAAATACCGCCTGCGCCGGCTCAGCATTTTCACGCCAGTTATCCTCACGCTCCGGCCATAGCAAATAAGTACAACGATGCTCATGCCATTCCGCCGGCATATAATAACCATCTTGCTTAGGAGTCTTATCATTAATTCGCATTATTTTGTCGCCTTTCTTGTAGTTTTTGTTTTCTTACCGCTCTTCAGGGCACGATTTTTCTTGCCACTGCGATTATATTTATTCCATTCCCCATAAGTCACAGTGACATTACGCACCATAATCTCACCAGCAATCACCGCAAGACATGCCCCCGCAATTAACGGCCAATTATATTCAAACATTTCAAGGTTAAATTCTGGGAAGAGCGTAAAGAAGAGCGCCACAATGAGTAGTAGCATTGGTACAAAAGCATACAGAAAGATTTTTATTCCACCACCGCTAATCCAGTAACCGTTCTTCGTTTGTGGTCCACGTTTATGTAACTTATAGAAGGCCGCAAACATCGGCAAGTACGACATCAAAAGCGTCACTAGGCTGAGCGAGAAGAAGGTCCAGAACAGATTTGTAATGTCCTCAGAGACGAATTCAGCAATTAGGATACCAGCCACCGAGATGACCGCTGCGACTACGCCAGTCCAAATTGAAACTACATATGGCACGCCGCTCTTGTTTCGTTTCATCCATGATTTCGGGAATGCTCCATCCTGTGCTGCAAAAGCCGTGACCGAATTTACACCAAAAGTCCATGAGGAGATATTAGCAATCAAAGTATAGATAAACATCCCGCCAACCACGAGCGTGATCGCCTTAATCGCACCAGCCGAAAGACCAATCGTAGTCAGTAGGCTATTGTAGCTATCCAGCAACCCCGAGTTCGTCTGCAGCTCTTCTAGTGGCACCGCTACACCGATGCCAAAACTTGGCAGTAAGTAGAAAATTGCGATCAAAATACCACCGAGGATAATCGCTTTGGGAATTTCTTTTTTGGGATTTTGCATATCATCGCTAAAGGTCGAAACCACCTCAAACCCAAGCATATTAAAGATGATTAGTGAGACAAAACCAAGGCCAGTAAAATCAAAACCGCCATCAGCGCCGACCATCGGCAAGAAATCAGTCCAAGATTCAATCGGATTTGCGCTACCCTGCGTAACTAAGACGTAAATTCCTAAGCCACCGAGCCCTGCCATAAAAATAAATTTCACAATCGCACCAAGATTCGACACCCAGGCACTCTGTGAAATCCGAAGCATACCAAGCACCGTCACGAGTAAGATATAACCAAGCTGAATCGCAAGTATGATCGGCCAAGTCATCTCAAAGCCTAACATCTGCAAGAGATAGGTCGTGACAAGATCAGCGAGCGAAGCTACCCAAAGCGGAAAGTTAATCCAATAATACCAAGCAACTCGACTAGCCCATTTCTCACCTAAAGCTTTTTCGATCCAAGTATACATGCCGCCTTCTGACGGGTATTGCGAACCGAGCTCGGCCGAAATCAGACCATAAGGGACAAAGAATGCAACCAGCATTAATATCCACCAAATATACTGCGAATTCCCGATTGCCGCTGTTGGCGCAACCGCATCACCCACTAAGATAATACAGACTGTCGCCAGTACGGCGCTAAACAGCCGGAATTTCTTAGCGGTTTTATTTTTTTTCGGCATTATTTCTCCTTCCCTTTTGTTTTATCGGCTTGAGCTTTGATCACGTCCAAAGCTTCTTGCGCCATGCCACTAAAGTATAATAATAACCCTCGCTGTGCCGTAAGACGATTTTCAGCCTCGTCCCAGGCCAATGAATTCGGTCCATCAAGCACCGCGTCTGTCACCTCTTCCCCGCGATTTGCTGGTAGGCAATGTAGGAATTTCACATCTGGATTCCCAGTAGCCGCCAACATTTCTTCGTTGACTTGGTACTTAGGATAAAAATCACGCATATAAACTTCTTTTGGCGTTTCTTTATCATAAAGCCCATACCAAACGTCGGTATAAATAAAATCCGCATTCTCAAGTACGTAAGGATTGTCCGAAACATGTACGCTGCCGCCATAGTTTTGATTATTAGCGCGTCCAATTTTTAGATAATCATCCGAAAGCCATTTCGCCGGTGGAGCATACTGCGTAAACTGCATCCCCATCTTCGAACAAATCATCATCAGCGAAGCACATACCTGCGTACAATCACCAACGAACACTACTGAGACTTTATCGAGAGTTTTACCCTTCGGCAAATTATCAAAAATCGTAATAATGTCACCAATCTCTTGGGTCGGATGATTATAATCTGACATGCCATTGATCACTGGCACGCTCGAACTCTCCGCTAGAGCCATAATATCGCCATGATGGTTCACTCGTGACATAATCATATCGCACATCCGAGCTAAAACTTTCGCCGTATCACCCACCGTTTCGTGCGAACCAAGCTGGATCGAACCTGGATCAAGATTGAGCGCGTGCCCACCAAGCTGCTCCATACCGACCTCGAACGAAACCCGTGTCCTAGTCGAACGCTGTTCAAACAGCATCGCGAGAGTCTTATGATACAGAGTATCAAGTGTCCCACCGGATTTCAAAAAACCGCGCACCGTAGTCGCAGTCTTGATAATGTCCAAAATTTCCGATTGATCAAAATCGGTTGTGTCAATGAAATCTTTTTTAGTTGGGGTTTTATGTTTGAGCTCATACGGATTATACATAAGCTGATTGTATCATAATTTCTAAAAATAAGCTTAAAAATTAGTATAAGCTTGACTTTTTCGATTGTATATGATAAAATAGAAAGATAGGCCCTCATTTTACATGAGGCGGCATACTTATGATCTATGCTATAATTGCAGCATGGGAATTGAACGAAAAATGGATCTAGGAAGCGAAAAACCCGAACGATTAGTCGATACTACGCTCAGTAGTGATCCAGCCGAAGAGTCCGAAGAAGTCACCTTGCGCCCGCTCAGTTTTTCCGATTATATTGGTCAAGATCGTCTCAAAAAAAATCTCAAACTCGCAATTGACGCAGTCAAAAAACGCGATGATGGCACCGCGCTTGATCATATTCTGCTCTATGGGCCACCCGGACTCGGCAAGACAACGATGGCTAATGTTATCGCACATGAGATGGGAGCGAGTCTGCGCGTTACGAGCGGTCCAGCGATCGAGCGAGCTGGTGACCTAGCCTCGATCTTAACAAATTTGCAAAATGGTGACATACTTTTCATTGATGAAATTCATCGTCTACGCCGCGCCGTGGAGGAGGTTCTTTATTCAGCTATGGAGGATTACAAACTAGATATTGTGATTGGCAAGGGTCCAGCTGCGCGTTCGGTACGTCTAGACTTACCGAAATTCACAGTCGTCGGTGCAACAACGCGCACTGGTTCTTTAGCGGGTCCATTGAGGGATCGCTTTGGTCTCGTACATCGTCTAGAATATTACAAGTTGCCAGAAATCGAGCGAATCATCGCGCGAACCGCAAAAATCCTAGGTACAGACATTGCCCCAGAGGCGACTAGTTTGCTCGCGACCCGAGCCCGTCTCACTCCGCGCATTGCAAACCGTCTGACCAAACGTGTGCGCGATTATGCTGAGGTGCATGGCGACGGCTTCATTAATACTGAATTTGCCACTGGCGCGCTCGAACTAATGGAAATTGACGAGCTAGGCCTTGATCCGGCCGATCGCAACATGTTAAAGCTAATGCTTGATAATTATGGCGATCGGCCGGTCGGTCTTAATACTATTGCCGCGCTAACTGGCGACGAAGCCGCCACAATCGAGGATCATTACGAGCCATATTTGTTACAAATGGGATTACTCACTCGCACACCGCGCGGCCGTGCCGTGACTCTAAAAGCTAAAGAACACCTTAAGAAACATGGCATCTAGTGTCCCAAAACAGTCGAAATCAACAAAAATACCATTAAGTTAACAATACCCCGTACTATGTACGGGGTATTAGTGCTACATATGTAGCGTCCCTGGCGCAAATGATCAGAAATTATGCTTAGAGGCGTCCCTATACGAATTCATCTGAACCGTCGCCCGTCCATCGCTGTCGAATGTGACCACCTTGATCGGGATGATCTGATGCTGATGCATATCAACATACTGCCTACGTAACCGTTCGAGGGCCATAATCGCCGAGACATATTCATGTCCCGTTTCCGGGATATCGCGCCGATTATAGTCTATGCTGGCCAAATCACAAAAACGGCGTAATTGATAGTACACTTCTATCTGACGTTTGGTCGGAGAGAAGCCAGCCACATCCATATCTCCACGGTCAAGAAGCTCCTCATAGGAGTGCAATCGTGGATCATCAAATAGCGCTTCATCCTGAATCGCCCCAGGATAATCCGCCGTCAGATACGGTAAATTCAAGGTATGCGAAATTGCAGTATTATACCGCTTACTCGCTTTTGACCCCTCTTTGCCGCAAAGCGCCCAATACCCGGGACCACCGCTGTGTGGTTTATAATGCTTTTTTGGCTGAGCCAAGTCACGCTCTTTAGTGCGACGTTTTTTGGGCCCACTTGGAGACTGCGTACTGGACGCAGTCTCTCCCTGCGTTATATCCACTTTCACATTCACTTTAGTGCTAAGCGGAGCGTTAACTGTGACTTCGACTGAAATCTCCGTCTCGGCCGACTCTTCGGCAGCTTCGGTAGCCTCATCTGCGTCTGCTATCGCGAAATTATCGGTAATCTTGTTAACATCGACAATATCGATAACTTCGACGACTCCAGCAGGTTCAACAACCTCGGGTACATCCGTCACTCCAGACGTAACTGGCACCTCTGGCTCGCATAAGAGCCTCATAGCCATCTCCTTGATTTTTCGCATGATACCATTGCTCATACAATTTCCCCCTTCGATGATTTTTGCACCAGATTGATAAGCTACTTAAGACGATCACGCCTTAAGTCTATCCAACCATGGCGCTACGAAAAATATTTCGCCTTATCCTTCCATTGTATCACAGATATCGTATTTTGTCAAGCATTTTAACACAAGATCGCGCTTTTGCCCCTTAACTAAGTATAAGAGGCGGTCCGTCGGACCGCCTCTTGCGTTTTTAAAACGCCATTTCAATTATTTAGATTAGAGATTAAGAACAGATCCGCTTTATTATTACCAGCTTTCAACTTCCGAAAACCGTGCCAGTATTGCCTTTGCAATACTCCGCGTTGATCCGGAGGCGTTTTCTGGCAGTTCACCCAAGCCGAACCACTGCAATTCAGTGCTCTCGAAATTCGGCTTAGGTTCGCCCCAAAAGCGCTTGACGATATATATCAGCTTGACCGACCAAATTATGTCGCCATGCGGGTAGATGTGCTGCTTGCCGGAAAATTCGTCAAATAGGCGCAAATCCTCTTCATCGACCATAAGCCCGGCTTCCTCGTGAAGCTCGCGGACCACTCCTGTCTTAGCCGTTTCACCCGGCTCAATAATGCCGCTCGGCAAACTCCACTTGCCGTTGTCGCTACGCCGCTCCAAAAGCACGCGCATATCGTTGTCCAGCACAACGGCCGTCGCTACCGGTGTGACCATCGGAAAATGTCCGATCAATTTACGGATAGTTTTACTGTATCCATCCTGCTGATCACGCCACGGGTATTCTTCGGGGTCCTGCAGGTTAGCCTTATTCAGGGCATTGATGAACTCGATATACCCCTGAAGAGCCACCCTTTCCTCCGGAGGCATCTCCTCTGCAGTCGTTAAGCGAAATGCGAGCCGCTCCATTAGGCCCACCAGTTTCATTAATTGCGGATTCATATTCATATGAATTCCTCCTCTCATAAAGAACTTCATCGCTAAAACCAGTATATTGGTCTTTAGCTAAGATACCGATAAATTTTATCAGTAGTTATTAACTATGTCAATAGTTATAATATAATTTAATGATCTGTCCGAGAGATGACTTAAAAATATCCGTAATACATTCCCCTACCCCATTAACTATGCTAAAATAAGATTATCGACAAGGAGGATAATTATGACTGAGTGGCAATATCGACCAGTAGCAGACAGGACTATTGATACTCAATACAAACGTCTGATCCGCGAAGTACTAGACAAGGGTATTCGTGGACCAGGAGTAATGGTAGATAAAGACGGCAAAGAAGTCGACACGATCGACCTAATGGGACCAACGCCATCACGTTTTAACTTACTTGAAAATGGCGTACCACTATTGACCGAGCGCGAAATTAAGTTTTGGAAAGCCTCAGTCGGAGAGTTATTTGGCTTCATTAATGGTGCCCGAACTCAAGAAGAATTAGAAAAATTTGGTTGTAAATGGTGGAAATTTTGGGCCACACCCAAAAAATGTGCTAAACGTGGGCTTGAGCCAGGCGACATTGGTCCCGGTAGCTATGGTGCCGCTTTTACGCACTTCCCTACTGCTGAAGACCCGAATTTTGATGCAGCCCAGGGTGTCGGCGGTTTTGACCAAATCACCGAAATTGTCAAACAAATCAAGGAACGCCCAGAGCTCAAAGCACATTTTATCTCCCCCTGGATCCCACAATACACGATCCGTAACCATGATCACCAACAAAGAGTCGTTGTCGTCCCCTGCCACGGCTGGATGCATTTTCGGGTTTTTGGCGACAAGCTGAGCCTAGTGATGTTTCAACGTAGTTGTGATATTTTAATTGGCTGTCCGACTAATTGGATTCAATACTCAGCACTACTACTTGCGATGGCCGATGTTCTCGGTTTAGTGCCATTTGAATTCGTCCATCTGATTTCTGATGCCCATATCTATACCAACCAGCTCGACTGGGTCGATGAAATCCTAAATCGCGAATCCCATCCCTTCCCCACGCTAAAGCTTATTAATCATCACGACAATATCAAAGATTATCGTCCAGATGATTTTATGCTCGAAGATTATACGGCCGAACCAGCAGTCAAAGGTATTCCGACCGCAATCTAGTCGAGCGAAACCAAGATCAATGATACAATTAGAACAGTATGATGGAAGAACAAGCAGACCAATACAAGCAAATTCAGCAAGCTAGAGATACTGGCAAGAAAATCGGTCTAGTACAGGGATCATGGGATATGCTGCATCTCGGGCATATTTGTTATTTACAAGAGGCGCGCAAAACTTGTGATTACCTAGTAGTTGCAATGGATGATGATGAGAAAGTGCGCAAACGCAAAGGCGCCAATCGTCCGATTATTCCGCTCGACGAGCGCTATCAGACAATCAAGCGCTTAGGCGTGGCAGACGCAATCATTGTTAAAACCCTCGATGAACCGCATTGGCATCTGATCAAAACCGTACGCCCAGACGTACTAGTCGTAATCAAAGAAAATTATAAAGATCACGAAATCGAAGAACTCAAAAATTATTGCGGACGAGTCGCAGTCTTACCACGCCAAGCCACTACCAGTACTTCCGATATTATTCGACGTACATTGATCAAAAACGGCGTCAAAGCTTTACTAAAAAAAGATCCGCGCGTAAATGATCAAGTTGCAAAAATAAAAGCCAATATTGGTAATTACAAAAAACTGCCAGAACCTTGGCCAGAATTGCTAGATTACTTGGAAAATTCCAATGACTGGGTGACTCCGACCGCGGCCTGTTGCAAAATTGACGATAAATGGCACTTCGGAACTAATAAATTTGACCAAAGTATCCCAGTGCGCGACATCGAAGAACGTACAGAACTATTTTACTCAACAATTGAGCATGGCGAGATTAACCTCCTAAAAGCGATTGAAGGCGCTAGACTTGGTGGGATACCGGTCTATAGCGTACTTTTCCCTTGTGATCAGTGCATGAAGACTTTAATTGATAAGGGTATGCGTACGATCTACTACCTCGAAGATCACCCTGAACGCAATTGGAGTAAACGTTCACACGCTAAGGCTGAGAAAGCTGGGGTGCGCACGATTCGGATCGGCATAGATGAAAACGGTCAATTCTACCAAAAAGTCGATGGCGAAGATGATCTGACGCGCACAGAATCAGACAAATTATATGGCCATTTCAAATTCATCGATCCCAGGAATGCTCGCTCACAAGATCAACTTGACGTCATGTTAGAAAACGAATACACCGGTAAAGACCCTCTAGCGCTCGAAAACGTCGACGATGAACAAGAGATCGTAATGCAGAAAAAGCATTGGTACGTAACTAAGAATCGCTACCCATATGATGGTATTGAATATCAATTCGTAGTTTTTGCGCTCGGAAAAATCTATGATCTAAACGAGGTATCACCGGAAATGTGGGCGGAACTCCAAGCGATTTGGAATGAACTACGTGAAAAATATCAGCTGCCCGGCGGCGCAATGTGTTTCCGTTTTGGCGATACCTTCCGCTCAAAAGCCTCACTAAAACGCGTGCACTGTCATATCATTGTGCCAAAAGAAAAACACAAAGTATCATTCAGCATTGGTAGCACACGTTATGACCTAAAAGACGGCTTAAAAGTTTGGGAGAAAAACACGAATCCCGGCAAACAACCCAAAAATAAAATGTAAAAACTGGATGTAGTTACAAAATTACCCAAATAAGATATAATGGATGTATAGCAATATAATATACAATCGTATTACGCTGTATATACATTGTAATACATACCGTTAATTTAAGGAGGAAAATGAAAGAGTTATCCAAAGATAGTAAAACCTGGAAGAATTTAGAAGCCGCCTTTGCTGGTGAGTCTCAAGCTTCCGTTAAATATCAATATTATGCTTCGCAAGCCAAAAAAGATGGTTACGAAAAAATCAAGGAAGTTTTTGAAGAAACTTCACATAACGAAAAAGAGCACGCAAAGATTTGGTACAAATATCTACATGATGGTAAGGTTGGCTCGACTTCAGAAAATCTCGAAGCAGCAGCTGCTGGCGAGAACTACGAGTGGACAAATATGTATAAAGACTTCGCCGACACTGCTCGCGAAGAGGGCTACGACGAAATCGCTCATAAATTTGAAGAAGTTGCAAAGATCGAAAAAGGCCACGAAGCGCGCTATCTTGATCTGAAAAATGAAGTTGATGAGGATATTATCTTCAAGGGCACTGATGTAACAGTTTGGAAATGCCGCAACTGTGGATACATTTATGTGGGCGAGAAAGCTCCCGAAATTTGTCCAGTCTGTGCACATCCGCAAGCCTATTTTGAAAAAGTATCTAAAAACTACTGCGCCGAATAGCACAAATTCTCTAAAAACACAACAAGGACCTCTAGAATACTATAGTCTAGGGGGTCCTTTAGTCTATGCGGATATGCCCTCACACATGCCTGCAGATTACTATCTACCCTACTTCGCGGTGCAGCGTAGGGGGAAACCGTGACCACGACTGGTGCTGACCTGTGGATTGACATAATTACTATAGAGGCTCAGACTGTATGTATCCGACGAAGAGCGCACTGTGCGTGACCAGTAGTCACCTTCCGAGGAGGCACCACTCAATGAACCCGTGTAGCTATAGTAGCCATTGATGGCAAAGTCGAGGGGAGCACTACGTAACTTGGTAGAACCAGCAGTATTGCTTCCAATACCATAGGTAGTATCGATGAGGGTAACGTAGTTGTCTTTGGTACGATGAGGCTTCCTCTACCCCTCCCGTGTAACGCAGCGGATGGCGAGACCAGTTCCGCGGAGAGCACCCACCTGAGCATCAACATGTTCTGGACTGATACTGAAAAAATACCCCAGTTCATTAGATTGACTAGTAGATGACCAACGAGCGGAATAATTAATGCGGCCATAGATGTCCCCATTCGATCGATAATAATACCCCGTCCGGAGAAAGTTGAGGAAAACTAGTATTGATTGCGCCGACCATATCAGTGCAATCAAAAATAGCCCCTAAGGACTATTTTTAAATTATTTCAACCCAAGACGCATTCGCTCGGCCTTCTCAGCTCGACGCTGCTCGCGGATAATCGCTTTTTTGCGGCGTTCACGCTTCGAGATTGGCTTGCTAAAACGCATTTGCGATTTCTTAATCGGCATGATCCCGCTCTGTAAAACCTTACGATTGAACCGGCGAATCAAGTTCTCGTTGGCCTCGCTCTGATCTTTTCTAGTTACTTTTATTCCCATATATGGTGTATTATAACAAAAAATTCATCAGCTCGCAAGAGAAAGTCGCGAAAAAGTCCAAAAAATAACCCATAGGAACACCCTAAAACAGATTTTTCCATGACTTTATCATAAATAACGCCAGTTTACCGCTCTAGCTCTTGCTAAAAACCATTTTCTAAGCTATAATTATAGTAATATTAATCAGGTTGGGAGAGGATTTAGACCCTCGTTAATACCACAGAAAGGATTTTATGGCTAATCTGTCAAATCAAGAAAATCCAGCGACCGAGGCACAGAACACGGGTGCCGCCGAAGCTGATTTAATTAAAGACATCGACACTACAAACGAAATCGCGACCGAAGTTAGCGAGGGCGTCAAACTCGAAGAAGCTAAGGCTGGAGCCGAGGAACAATATGCTAAGTCCGGTAAAAAGTCGAAAAAACATCTCGAAGAAGTTAAAGCCGAGGAAGAGCGCCAAGCTCGCAAGGCTGAAACAAAAGCTTTAGAAGAGGCTGGCGAAAAACCAAAGGGTGCTACTCCAGTAACTCGCCCAAAGATTGAACGCCGCGGCAAAAAATATCAAGCTGCCGCTAAAAAGATCGAATCCGGTAAGTTATATACTCTCAAAGAAGCCTTAGCGCTAGCTCCCGAAACTTGCCCCTGCAATTTTGACAGCACCGTCGAAGCTCATGTCCGCCTTGGCGTTGATCCACGCCAAGCCGATCAGAACATTCGTGCAACTGTCGTTTTGCCACACGGTAATGGTAAGACCGTGCGCGTAGCAGTCTTTGCGCCGCTCGATGAAGCTAAAAAAGCCCTCGCAGCAGGCGCTGATATCGCTGAGGATGAAGAATTCATTCAGCGCCTCGAAAAAGGTCAAATTGATTTCGACGTACTCATTGCAACTCCGGCTTATATGCCTAAACTCGGTAAATTTGCACGTTTGTTAGGTCCGAAAGGTCTAATGCCAAATCCTAAAGCTGGTACTGTTACTACTGATATCGAAAAAGCGGTCAAAGAATCAAAAGCTGGCAAGGTTGAGTACCGTGTCGACAAGCAAGCTATTATCCACATTGGTCTCGGTAAAACTAGCTTTGATCAAGATAAGCTACTTGAGAATGCCAACGTATTCTTTGAATCATTGAAGAGCCATCGTCCAGCTAGCCTCAAAGGTAGCTACGTCAAGAGTGTCTATATTGCCACTACTCAGGGTCCAAGCATTCCAGTAGAAAACATCTACAACTAAGTTTAAACCTCAGCAATATACGAATGACCCCAATCATTAGGATAGGGGTCATTTTGAGTGTGATATAATTCAAATATAGCAATGACGTAAGACTTTGGCTTGTCATTTTCTCGGAGTTTTTAACCGAGGTAGGCTAAGTAGATTATGATAAGGAGGGGTAAAATATGGATAAAACTTCAGAAAGAGGGCATATATCGAATTCGGACGAGATTAAGCGATTCGATCGCCTTAGTAGGCGGATGCGCTGCCCGTCTAAGCTGCTCCGTCGTGACGAAGGATTCGTCTATTCAGTATTAATATCGGGAGATGAAAAATACTTTGAAGTTTCCGAAAACGGCTACGCAAGCCTCGTGCTGTATCTGTGCGGCAAAATGTCCAACGTTAAGGAACGCGAAGAATTACTAAAATTCGCTTACTGAGTTATGTTCGGTGCATTAAAACGCAATTTGATCGACGCTGTTTTGGCTACACAAGAACCTATTTTTCCGATAAAGGCTTACTAGTAAGCCCGCCTGTGCAGGCGGGCTTGATTTTTTCTGAAACTTTGCTATAATGGAATCAGTTATTCTAAAGACAGTGGCGGAGATAGCTAAATGTTGTAATCTTTACAACATTTACAGGCTCTTAATCATGCTACCGAGGAATTTTCTTATACCCCTCAAGAATAACGAAGCTTAACATTACTAGCAGGACATTATTAAAATAACCATAGGAACTTTTATGGCAATTTCAAAAGCGAAAAAAGATACTTTGGTTGCTGATTTAACCGATCTGCTTTCTAACGCAAAGCTCACTGCTTACGCCCGCTATCAGGGACTTAGTGTTGCTGATATGCAGGATCTACGTAAGACCGCACGCGAAACTGGAGTAAAAATCAAGGTAGTCAAAAACCGTCTAGTACGGGTGGCTATGAATGAAATCGGCGTTTATCAGGATACGGATACTACCGGCCTTACTGGGCAGTTAGTCTATGCAATTTCTGATAACGACGAAGTCGCTCCGGCAAAAATCCTAGCAAATTTCGCCAAAAATCATCCAGCCCTAGAGCTTGCAGGTGGTTTTTCTGGTGAAGGCAAAGCAATGGACCAGGCTGAGATCACTACTCTCGCCAAGATGCCGTCGAAAGACGAACTTATTGCGCAGGTGGTCGCACAGTTGCTATCGCCAGCGACAGATACAATTTCTGGGCTTTCTGGTGGATTATCGGGAATCGTATCTGGCCTCGAAGCCAAAGCAAATTAGCAATCGACAAATATATTATAAGATGAATTTTAGCTGTTAGTGATATAGGATAACTTTTTTCAGAGCATATGACTTGGGCGAGCACCCTGGAACGGTTCAGGAAAATGAATATCCATAATCGCTAAATAATGAAAGGAATAACATGGCTACAGATATCAAGAAATTGGCCGAAGAATTGGTCAACATGACTATTCTCGAAGTCAACGAACTCAAAAACTTACTTAAAGACGAATACGGCATCGAGCCAGCCGCGGCTGCAGTTGCAGTTGCTGCTGCTCCAGCTGAAGGTGGTGCGGCTGCCGAAAAGTCTGAGTTCAACGTCGTTTTGAAAGACGCTGGCGCTCAGAAAATCGCCGTCATCAAAGCCGTAAAAGAAATCACCGGTCTCGGTCTCGGCGAAGCTAAAGCAATCGTCGACGGCGCTCCAGCAACCGTCAAGGAAGCTGTCAAGAAAGACGAAGCCGAAGCGATGAAGAAGAGCCTCGAAGAAGCAGGCGCAACCATCGAATTAGCTTAATCTAATACTGCTAGTAATGCCTAGTAGCCTCCCTACGGAGGCTACTTTGGTTTTTAATCACCGCCTAAACATGCCGTATAAAAATACTAAATTCCACCCTATTTTTGCAAAAGTCACCAAAACGATTGACTTATCTAATATTGTGTGATATAATAGAATAGTAGACCATCAATAGGCGGGGGATTGAGTTGGCTAAGTTTTTTATGAATCTAACCCACTCCCCTCCAAAAGATAAAGAGGAGGGCAATAGAATGAAAGCTAAAACAAGAAAAGGTTTGACGGCAACAGTATTAATAACAGCAACAATCTTAGCGGGTTGCGGAGGAAATAGTCGAATGGCAAGTGGTATTTCCGACCAAGCAACAATCGGGAAAGCTTTGGCCAAGGACACTTTAACACCGATCGAAGAGAGCACGATACCAATTGAAGAAGATGCTGCTTCGACTGAGAAAACCCCAACCACCGTATGGACAACAAATCAGGACTTGTTGCATCAAATCAGAATACCGAATTCGGACGAGACTATGTATATTGAGGGGCTCAGTGACGAAGAAGCCTCCAACACCGATCAGATTCTACGTCTATACGAGCAGGCAGACGGGTCAGAGAATTCCACGTATGCCGGCGAGCTGGCGTGGCTCTATGAGCCACTCAAGCATACAGTTGCCGACTGGTTCAACCCAGATTTTGACTTACCGGGAGAACTAAGGTCAACCTGGGGCGATAAACAAATTCAGGGGATCGACCCACTGGCCAACGATATTACTATGTCGGTCAAATCATACTTAGATACATATCAGGATGAGATTTATTTTAAAGAAGATCCAGAGCTCGGTGGATACAGAATGTCAGCAAGATACTATATCCTTGGCTATCTTTACACATCGCTGAGCTTGGCGGAGTGATTAGATTTAGGGCGCAAAACCATCATGGCGAGCGCCCTTTTTTCTTATGTTTTATTTGTAATTTTTACAACACTATCATTTTGATCACTGTTAGACCAGTGGAAAACAGTCAAAAACCGCGGTTGACTTTCGAAGTCCTAGGGTTTAATATAAGATTAGTAGTAAAGTTAATGGCAGACTGGATGCGAGGTGATGTCTGAATTACCAGAAAAACAAATTAAACGGTTACGTGGCCTAATCCAAGAGGCCGAAACAAATTTAGCTGCAGCAAAGGAGCTGTTGATTTCGGTACTTGGTGACGGTGAAGCTATTACAGCTCCGCGTGATACAGTCGTTTCTAGCCCTGAAGGAAAAGTAATCGAGGGTGTTTTTGATGGTCAAATCATGATCGGCCCAGACGGGAAGAATTATCCGGTCCCAGCTAATTACGCTTCGAAATCAAAACTAGTTGAAGGCGACATTCTGAAACTTACCATCACTCCCGAAGGTCGTTTCCTTTATAAGCAAATCGGTCCTGTCGAGCGTAAAACTGTAATTGGCACCCTTATTCATCATGACGAAAAGTATTTTATCGAAGTCTCAGGACGCGAGTACGAAGTCCTATATGCATCTGTAACATACTTCCATCTACGCGAAGGAGACCAAGTCTCCGCCATTGTACCAGCCACTAATGACGACGCTGCTTGGGCTGCCGTCGAAGCAGCCCTATAGTGAGAGCGCTTTATCGTAAATATCGTCCGACTAAACTGGCGGATGTGATTGGCCAGGATCAGGTCACCAAATCGTTGAATGATAGCTTAAAGCAACGCAAATTAAATCATGCTTATGTTTTCGCTGGTCCACGTGGGACAGGGAAGACGTCAGTGGCGCGGATTTTCGCCCATGCTGTGAATGATTTTGAGTATCAGCTCGAGGATGATTACCTTGATATTATTGAAATTGATGCCGCTTCTAATAATGGCGTCGACAATATTCGTGAACTCCGCGAAAAAGCCATTATTGCACCGACTAAGGGAGTGTACAAAGTCTACATTATCGACGAGGCGCACATGCTGACTAAGTCAGCCGCTAATGCCTTACTAAAACTGCTCGAAGAGCCGCCTGCACACGTGATTTTCGTGATGGCGACGACCGAACTCGATAAAATACCCGTAACAATTCTTTCACGCACCCAAGTCTACAATTTCAGCTTAGCCGAGCCGGAAGTAATGTTGCAGCATTTAGCTAAAATAGCTAAAAAAGAGCAGATCCAAATCGACGAGGATGGACTCAGAGTCGTAGTCAAACGTGGTGGCGGCTCGTTCCGTGATTCACTCAGCCTGCTCGATCAGGTTGCGACCCTCACCGATGACAAGATTACCGCCGAGACCCTCGAAAAAGCCCTTGGAGTACCTAGCCAAGAAAAAATCAAATCTCTACTAGCGAATTACAAGTCCGGGGATACTGATGCTACTCAACAAGATTTCAAATCTCTGATAAGTAGTGGAATCAGGCCCGAAAATATCGCAAGTGAATTACTCAGTGAGGTTATCGCACACCCAGAACCGGAAACATTGTCACTTCTTAGAAGTCTTCCGGGGGTTACCGCTCCTTTTGCGGAAGCAAAATTACTCCTAGCACTATTAGAGGATCACCTTAGGAGTCCAGCCTCACCTAGAGCAAAAACCAGCATCGCAAAGACTAACCCTGCGCCAGAGCCAGTGGTCCCACCGAAAACAGCCCCCACAAGAGCTACAGGAACCGTAGAAAGTGCAGGAGTCATGGAAAATGCGCAAGATGCGGGAAATACAGAGAGTACAGGAATTAAAGCTACTGATAATAATCCGTCTGAGACCAATACGGACGAAATAACTTCTGCTGATTTTAAGTGGTTAGATTTCGTCGCAAAGGTTAATCTCGCTAGCGCAAGTACCGCAAAGCCACTCGAAAAATCTAGCTATGAACTAAAAAATGGAACCTTGCATATCTACCCAGATAACAATTTTTCAGCGCGAATCCTACAGGCCGCCAAACATGGCGCGATCTTACGTCAGGCGCTCGGCAAATCTTATGGTCTAAAAGTTCATGATGCCGACGCTATTTCTCAGCCCAAAGACGAAACAGTCGCCAAAATCTCTGCTATAATGGGGAATGTAAAAGAGATTGATGACGTAGTGCCGTTTTAAGGAGGTATCGTGCAGGAAAGCTCCACGGAGCAAGCAGGCGCTAAAGTGCCGCCACAGAATATTGAAGCCGAGAAATCATTGCTCGGAGCGATTTTGCTTTCTGATGATTCATTTTCAAGCGCACTAGAGCTCGTCAAGGCGAACGATTTTTATGACCCGCGTCATGCCAAAATCTTTGCCAGCATGACAAGACTTTTTGAAGCTCAACGTAAAATCGATCTCATTACCTTAACCACAGAACTAGGAAATCAAAAATTACTTAAGGAAGTCGGTGGGCGTGCTTATGTTTCTGACTTGGAAACTTTTGTACCTATCTCCTCACACGCCGAGGATTATGCTAAGCTCGTCGCTGAAGCCTCACTCAGGCGACGTTTAATTTCCGCTGGCACCGAAATTGCTAACGCTGCCTACGAAGGTGGTACCGAGATTGATGAACTCGTCGGTAAAGCCGAGCAAAATCTCTTTGAGGTCTCCGACAAGACCGTTAGGTCCGACTATAGTGCCCTCGCCGATCTCCTAGTCGACGCTTATGATCGAATTGAGGAACTACACAAAAATAAAGGTGCGCTAAGAGGTCTCCGGACTGGGTTTCGCGACCTAGATAAAAAAACGGCAGGCCTACAAAAAGGCGACCTCATCATCATCGGTGCGCGCCCAGCAATGGGTAAGACTACACTGGCCGAAAATCTAGCCTATAACGTCGCTACCCGTAATGGCGACGGACGTGGCGTACTCTTCTTTTCAATGGAGATGTCCAAAGAGGAGTTGATTGAGCGTATGGTTTCAACCGAATCCGGAGTCGATAACTGGCGCATCCGCACTGGTAATCTTTCCGACGAAGACTTTGCGCGAATCGGCGACGCCATGGCCGAAATGAATGAAGCTCCCCTCTATATCGATGATACTAGTAGTATGACCGTACTCGAAGTGCGTAATAAGGCCCGCCGCGCAATGCACGATCATACTATTAGCATGGTAGTGATTGATTACTTGCAGCTGATCCGTGGGACCGACCGCTACAAGGGCAATCGCGTCCAAGAGGTGACCGAGATCTCGCGCGGCCTTAAGACCTTGGCCAGGGAATTAGAGATCCCAGTGATTGCTCTTGCTCAGCTCAACCGTGGAGTGACCGATCGTGACGATCCGCGACCAGTGCTCTCGGACCTACGTGAATCTGGCTCGATTGAGCAAGATGCCGATTTGGTGATGTTGCTCCATCGCCCCGATTATTATCGTCAAAACGACGATGATTATGAGCCGACCAATCTCACCGAACTAATCATTGCTAAACATCGTCATGGCGAAGTCGGCAAAATTAATCTCTACTTCCATCCAAAGCTGCTCAAATTCCTCTCGCTCGATAAAGAGCATACTGACCCACAACAATAGCCAAGATAGGTATTTTGTTTGCTTGACAAAAAACATTATCTATGATACAATAGAAGGATAGGGGCTTTTTTAGTCAAAAACTTAGGCGGCGTGCTATAATAAAAAGGTGAAGAAGCTAATCATTTCGAAACTTTTTCTCTATCGTCATCGTTTCCAAATTGGTTTTATCCTACTGGGCTTGGCGTATCTTGGACTACTTTTTGGATTGCCGTTATTATCACCGGGTGGTCTTTCTGAGAATGAAATGATTTCAGCGACAGAGTCCTACAGGCTTGATTTAACATCGGTTTTCAAGGGCGACGTAGTTGATTTACCTTATCATGCGTTACAAAAGCTCTCCATCATGGCGTTTGGTCTGAATGTTTACGCCATCAAGTTGCCTAGCATTATTATTGGGGTTCTATTAGGACTACTACTGATTTTGCTCTTAAATCGTTGGTTCAAAACCAACGTCGCGCTCATGGCGTCCATTCTAGCCGTGCTTTCGGGATCTTTTCTTTACTTAGCGGGTTCTGGCACACCGCTAATTATGCTGGTTTTTTGGCCAACTCTACTACTTTGGCTAGGCTCCAAAATCCAAGGTGTAACCAAGCCTAAGCCATTTTATTGCTTCGTGTTTGCTTTTGCTTTGCTCGCAGCAATCTTTACGCCGCATATTATCTATTTGGCTGGATTCATCGTAGTTTTTGCGATGATTCATCCACACCTACGTTTTACGATCAAGACTCTGCCAACTATCCCACTGATTTTTACAATTTTCATTATCTTACTTGGTCTAGCTTCGCTCGTAGTAGGAGCAATCGTGAGCCCGGGTATTATTTCTGAAATTTTACTTGCCCCAGGACTGACTTTTGGGCAATTCTTCACCAATATTCAAGAGGCCTTCGTGCCGCTTTTCTCATGGAATACTACTCTCGAAAGCGTCTTTTTGTCGCCATTTATCGGTTTAGCTTCGATCGCACTTGCAGTGATTGGTCTACTCAGTACCGCTAAGGGTTTTTTTGCAAGCCGCAATTCGATTGCAACTTGGCTGATTATTTTTACGATCTTTCTTGCTGGGCTCAACCCGAAATCTGCCATTTTGATTCTACTACCGATGGCTATTTTAATCGCGCATGGCTTACGTTATATTTTGGACAAATGGTACGATCTCTTTCCAGACAATCCCTACGCGCGCATCATCGCTATCTTTCCGATCGGATTCTTTCTGGGGATTATTATTATTGCCGGTATTAACCATTTTATTTTTGGTTATCGCTACATCCCAACAGTTGCGAACGAATTTAGTAATGACCTCACCCTACTGACCAAAAAGATTGAGAAGGGGACTACGATATACGTCGTAGATCGCCCAGTTGAATATCAATTCCTAAAAATCCTAGAACAAAGTAGCCAAAGCTACGTCATTAGCGACACTATACCAAATGCCGAAGAATTGCCAAAAAGTTTTGCAACCCTGGGGAAGCAAGACCTAAAACAAGACCCGACGCGCATTGTTACCTCGCCAAAATCGGAGAATTCTGATAGAATATATTTATATAGTAGTAAGGAGTAGATAAAAATTATGGGTGCAACCATGGACCAAATGAAGATGTTAAATCAGCTAAGGAAGGCACAAAAATCGCTAAAAAACGAAGTTGTCGAAGTAGAAGCTGGGGATGGCGCAGTAGTTGTACAAATTAATGGTGAGCTCAAAATTAAGAGCGTTAAAATTGATCCTGAGCGGGTAGATCTTGATGATATTTCTGAGCTCGAACATTGGGTCGAAGATTGCATGCGCGATGGTTATGCTAAGGCGCAAGAGATCGCTGCCGACAAAATGAAACCGCTAATGGGAAGTCTAGGGAATTTAGGATTATAATATGATCGATAAAATTGAACTTAGTGGTAGTAATTACAAAATTTCCGAAAGCTTCCATAAGTATGTTACTAAGCGAATTGGTAAATTAGACCGCTTTTTGCCTCGTGGCAGCAAAAAGGATGTCATTGCAAAGATCGTCGTTACCGAAATTGATCGCGCTCATAGCAATAAATATGAAATCTCAGCCTCCATGGAGATCCCGGGCGGTAAGGCAATTAGCGCCAAAGATGAATGCTCTAATGTTTTTGCTGGGATTGATATTTTAGAAGCTAAACTCAAGGGACAAATCCGCCGTTACAAACTTGAAGCAACCCCTCATTTATCGAAAAAAGGCCTCAAAAACTTGTTTATCAAGAGGGGCTAGTATGATATAATACGGGGGTAAGTTCTAATGAAGGATCGTGGAGATTATGGCCGAAAAGAAAAGCGCTTTGGATGCGCAGATATCTAGTGAAAAATCAAAAAAATCGCTAAAAACCCATTCTAAAGAAAAGAAGCCAACTGACAAGTTGGCTGATCGTACCCGTATGACGCGCTTTTTGCAGAGTGTGTTTGGTGATGCGCAGAAGAAAATTCTCAAGCGGCTCTACAAAAAAGTCTTAGAAATCAACGATCTCGAATCTAAATATGAAACCATGTCTGACGAGGAGCTCGCTAAACAAACTGAGATCCTACGTGAACGCGCTGGCAAAGGCAAGGAAAAAGAGCTCGATGCTATCCTTGCGGATAGTTTTGCGGTAGCTAGAGAGGCTTCTAGGCGTATCCTCGGTATGCGTCCGTTTGATGTTCAACTGATTGGAGGTATGGTATTACACGAGGGTAATGTCGCCGAAATGAAGACCGGTGAAGGTAAAACCTTAGTCGCAATGCTACCAGCCTATCTCAACGCTCTGACTGGTCGCGGCGTACATGTCGTAACTGTCAATGATTATCTCGCGCAGCGCGATGCGGGCTGGAATGCTCCAGTCTATCATTTCCTAGGATTGAGTGTCGGCGTGATTATTAATCAAGCTAGCTTCGTATATGATCCGGAATTTGAAAATACCGAGCACGAAGATGAACGTTTCCGCCATCTAAAACCAGCCACCCGTAAAGAAGCCTATGCAGCCAATATTACTTATGGCACAAATAATGAATTTGGGTTTGATTACCTGCGTGATAACATGGTCGATGATCCAAAGTACCTACGTCAGCGCGAATTAAATTTCGCGATCGTAGACGAGGTAGATTCAATCCTGATTGATGAAGCTCGTACACCGCTCATCATTTCGGCTCCAGCTGGTGAAAATCCTGATCTATACTACAAATTTGCACGCATTGCAGCGGAACTCGGCGAAGATGATTATGTTTTCGACGAAAAACGTCGCAGCGTAGCATTGACCGATGATGGCGTAGAAAAAGTCCAAGATCTGCTCGGCATTAAAAACCTTTATTCCACTAAACATAATCGTCATGTTTATCATGTTGAGCAAGCCTTGCGAGCGCAAGTCATTTTCAAGCGCGACAAGGATTATGTAGTAACTAATTCTGGCGATGTAGTGATCGTCGACGAGCACACTGGTCGCCTCATGCAGGGGCGCCGATATAACGAAGGTCTACATCAAGCAATTGAGGCTAAAGAAGGCGTAGCAGTAAAACAAGAGTCGATGACGCTAGCGACGATCTCATTCCAAAATTTCTTCCGACTTTATCATAAGTTATCCGGTATGACTGGTACCGCTTTTACCGAGGCCGAGGAATTCCAACAAATCTACTCACTCGATGTGATCCAAATCCCACCAAACAAACCAATCCAGCGTGTCGATAAGGATGATTTAATTTACAAGACGGAGGCTGGAAAGCTAAAAGCAATTGCCGCTGAAATCAAAAAATATCATGAAAAAGGCCAGCCGGTATTAGTCGGATCTGGTAGCATCGCCAATAACGAGCGGATTGCAAAATATCTTGATTCACAGGGTATTAAATACGAATTACTCAACGCAAAAAACAACGAGCGTGAAGCTGCGATCGTCGAAAAGGCTGGTGAAAAAGGCGCCGTAACGCTAGCAACCAACCTAGCTGGCCGCGGTACCGATATCAAGCTTGGCGAAGGCGTCAAAGAGCTTGGTGGACTAGTAGTAATTGGCTCAGAACGACACGACTCCAGGCGGGTTGATAACCAGCTACGCGGTCGTGGTGGTCGTCAAGGCGACCCTGGTACTACCCAGTTTTTCGTTAGTTGTGAAGATGATTTAATGCGCATCTTCCAGGGTGATCGTATTGCTATGCTAATGGATCGTCTTGGCGTTGACGAAAATACTCCAATTCAAAACAAGGGAGTATCCAAAACTCTCGAAGCAGCTCAAAAGCGTATCGAAGGTTTCAACTTTGACTCACGCAAAAATGTCGTGCAATACGACAACGTGATCAATCGCCATCGTAAGGTCGTCTATACAATGCGGCGTAAAATCCTCGACGGAAAAGATATCCACGATGAAATTCAGCGTCTGATGAAAAACATTGCCGAAGACCTCGGGAAAGATAGCTCAAGAATCAATTCTCATTTTGTCGAAGATTTGCAATCGGTAATCCAAATCAGTAGTGATCGTGCAGAAGCAATCGGTAAAATGCGCAAAGAGAAAGATCGTGTCAACGCAATTTTAGAAGAAATTGAGCGACACTACGAAGAAAAAGAAAGCGAGATCGGCGAAGAAATCATCGCTCAAGCTGAACGTAAAGTATACTTACAGGTACTCGACATTCTTTGGATGCAGCATCTCGAAAATATGCAACATCTGCGTGAGGGTATTCATTGGCGCAGCGTTGGTCAGCGTGACCCGTTGGTCGAATATCGCAGCGAATCACAAAAACTATTCAACGGTCTCGAAAAGAATCTACGCGAAGAAGTGATACGCATCATGTTAAGTCTTCATAAGCAAGAAATCGAACGCAAGCAAAACGAAGAATACGAATCTGAGCTTACCAAGATGGCAGAAAGTGCCACTGAAAAAGGTGTCAACGAAATTTCAGCTGGTGAAAAAAATCTCGACAAAGAATTCTCCGAAGATAAAACCGCCGAAGAATCCAATAAAACAAAACCGGTCACAGGGGCTAGTTCAGACAATCAAAAACGCAACGCTAGTCGTAAGGCTAAGAAAAAACAACGCCAAAATCGCAAGAAAGGAAAACAGCGATAAAACATTCGACTGAAGAAATCGTTTTAGCGTCAGGCGCAAAAGGACTACTGATCGATATACCTGGCGCAAGTGTAATGGATACGAAATTTCAATTTCGGGCAGGACTTCGTTACGCAAAAAAACCGGAACTCTACGAAATTTCCCACTTAGTAGAACATTTGGCATTTGGCGCTAATTCCGAGTTCAGTAACGAACAGGCTTTTGAGGCTGAATTCACTAAAAACGGCGCATACCATAATGCTTGGACTTCGGATTTTTCTGTCTGTTACGAGAGTGAATGCGCTGATCTAGAATGGGATCGCATCATTCATTTACAGCAAGTCGCGATCGCTAGCCCACGCTTCAATAATGAAGAACTTCAAAGCGAAAAGGGCAATGTTCGTGCCGAACTAACTGGCTATATGAACGATTACAATCGCCTATTATGGCCTCGCCTTCAGCAGAGTATCGGCGAAAATATCCCTGATCTTCAAGAACGTGTCAAGACAATTTCTAATATCGAGCTCAAAGACATCCGCGAGCATTATCGTCGCACCCATACTGCCGAAAATTTACGCTTTATTATCGCCGGAAATCTCAAACATCGCAAAAAGGAAATCCTCAAAATGTTGGAAAAATGGGAGCTAAGATCCGGTACGAGATTTGAAATCCCGCAAGACGAACTTCACGCATCAAATCCAGTTTTGATTCGCCGTAAAGATGCTTCCAACATCACTTTCGGGTTTTCGTGGGTAGCACCGCGCAAATTAGAACTCACGGAAGTTTATGCTATGAATTTACTAAATCATATCCTGAATGGCACTACGGGTAGTCGTATTTTTGGTCAAGCACGCAAACGCGGCTTAGTTTATGGTATGGGCAGCGATATCAGCAATGGTTGGCATAATACTTCTTGGGACTTTGACGGCGAAGTCAATACTGAAAGTGCCGAGAAATTATTTAATTTAATCCATACTGAAATCGTTAAAGTCTTAAATGGAGATATTCGTGACGAAGATATCGCTGCGGCCAAAAGTTATGCAACCGGGCGCTATCAAATGGGCGCTCAAACCGTCGGACAAATTGCCGATTTTTATGCTGACAACTACTTTATGAATGGTATTGTCGGTAAATACGATAATATGCCGCTCGAAGTTTGGAAAATTAAGAAGGCTACCATGGTAGATTTAGCACGAGAATTCATTAGTAGTAATATTAACGCCCTAGTTGCAGTAAGCTCGACCGACAAGGCTAGCATTCTCAGCCTCGCAGAAAGACTAAAGTTTGCATGAAAATTGCAATCCTAGGCTACGGCAAGGAGGGCCAGTGCGCTGAAAGCTGGCTGAGTAAAAGATACTCGTCAGCCGATTTTACGATTTTTGATCATTTCGAGATTCGTGATTTGGCTCGATTTAGGCTGGATGATTTTGATTTCATCGTCCGTACGCCTTCGGTCTCACCGCATGAAATCGCTCAAGTTGCGCCAAATGCACAGATTACTAGCGTGACTAAGCTCTTTTTTGAGCATTGTCCATGTCAAATTATCGGCATTACTGGCACCAAGGGAAAAGGCACAACCGCCAGCATGGCTCGTGATTTACTAGAAAACATTAACCAAAAAGTTTGGCTAGTTGGTAATATCGGCACACCAGCATTGGATATCCTAGATCAAATTCATAAAACGGATATCGCCATATATGAGCTAAGTAGTTTTCAGCTTTGGGATCTAGAACAATCACCACATATCGCCGTAATTCTGCGTATTGAGCCAGACCATCTTAACGTACATAATAATTATATGGACTATGTTACCGCCAAGACAAACATCGCAAAATGGCAAACTTCACAGGATTATTGTATATATTATAGTAAAAATGCGGACTCGAAGCAGATTGCCGCGGTGAGTGCAGGCCAAAAAATTACTTATCCGCTCGCTAATCCTAGCATAGCTGCGCTTGTGAACGAGCTGAATGTGGTCGGAGAACATAATAAGGAAAATGCCGAAGCCGCAATCTTGGCAACTGCCGCTGCGCTAAATATCGATCTTGATACTTTACTAAAAAAATATTCTCCCGAAATCACCGAGGCCCTACAAAAGTTCAAGGGACTACCGCATCGTTTAGAATTTATATGCGAGAAGGATAGTGTGAAATACTATGATGATAGTTTTTCATCGGCATTTCCAGCTATGAACGTAGCGATCGACACCTTTGCTGATCATCCGACGATCATCATTGCTGGTGGCTTAGATCGCGGTCTAGATTTAACTTCTGCAAAGCAAAAACTTTTCCATAGCCACAATATTAAAAAAGTCATTTTGATTGGGCAGACTAAGGCAAAACTAGCCGAAGGCGAAGACGAAACCAAATTTATTTTAGCTCATGACTTATTTGAAGCGGTAAGATTAGCTCAAAAAGAAGCAGAAAATTACTCAAATTCGATAGTACTGCTTTCTCCTGGTGCCGCTAGTTTTGACATGTTTCAGAACTTTGAAGAGCGTGGAAAGAAATTCCAAGAAATTGTTCTAGGTCTATAAAACCCCGTACGCACTCACACTAAAATCCCTTGGCATCAAAAAACCACCCTAACCTATAGAGTGGTTTTTAAAATTATTTGATTTTAAACATCAAGATCGTCTAGATCAGCTAGCTCTGCGCGAGTTTTTGCTGCTAAGTCATCCTCTTCCTCAATCGGATCCGCATCTTCGCCAGTTTCAGCTGCTTCCGCCTCGATATCTGCTCTAGTTTCCGCTAAGTCTTGATCGGCTAGATCATCACTCGGTGCATTTGAGTGCCCCTCAGCAGGAACCTCGCCCTCATCAGTATTCACAACCTTTAAGTTATAACGAGCGCCATTTTTAGTCCCAAGAACCCGGAGCAGCGTACGAATGCTCTGTGCAGTTGCACCACGTTTGCCAATCACGCGCCCGACATCTTCTGGATCGACACTAAGACTGAGTAAGACGCCCCGCTCATCAATATCGCGCTCGACATCAACTTTATCGGGGTTGTTCACGAGAGTCTTTACGATATATTCTACAAATTGTTGGTCAATGGTTGCCATATGTTCTCCTGTTAAGTGGTTAATGCCAGCGCGGTATTCCGCTCATGTTTCTGGTAATTTTAATTATATCACAATACATAGTAACAATGACAAAAAGCGTAAAAATTTTATATAGCTCGATAAAACAAAAGAGCGAACCTATTTCTAGATTCGCTCAAAAAGACTAACACCTGGTGGGCGGTAGAGGAGTTGAACCTCTGACCTCGTCTACGTCAAAGACGCGCTCTAGCCAGCTGAGCTAACCGCCCAGGACAACTTAATTGTACCACGGATTAGACTAAAAGTATAGACCTTATCCTACAGGCACCTTCACACAGATCCGTACGAGCCGTCCTAGTCAATCATCCAGTTATACTATATAATATTCTTAATGTTCAAATTCCTAGATTATAATTTCAATCCCGAAACCCATCAAGCGTTTTTCCGTTATGAGGGCGTAGATGGTATTGTATTTACCGAAAAAGTCACTTTTGCATACGATCCACACTCTCCTTATGAGTATACTGGCGAAATTCTTGATCGAGCACTTTTTTTGGCTTGGATACTGATCGGGACAAGTTATTACAAGGCGCATCCGACTACCGAAGTAGAATTGCCAGTCGAGATTGATCGTTGGCAGGCTGATTTCTTTAATCATGTTTACCAAGAGGGCCTAAGTCAATTCGCATTTGAGAACAATTTGACTCGCGCCGATTTAGCGCATTTTCACCCCGACGATAAAGGGCCTACTGTTGAGGCGCTCACTTCCTCATTGTCGTATTCGGGCCAAGGGAACATTGTCCTACAATCAGGCGGCAAAGACAGTCTACTAGTTGGAAAGCTACTGGAAAAAGCCGGGGTCGAGTTCAGTCCATGGTATATTACAAGTTCGCCAGACCAAGATTATCCAACCGTAATTGATAGCTGGAAAACTACACCTGAAATCGCCGTGCGCGAAATTGATCTCGCGAATCTACGTCAAACCGGTGGCTTAAATGGACATGTGCCAGTGACTTATATTAATGAAAGCTTGGCGCTGATTCAAGCAATTCTAGATCATAAAAATACCGTAATCGCAAGTATTGCCCAAGAAGGGAACGAAGCACACACGACAGTAGGTGATCTCGAGGTTAATCATCAATGGTCAAAATCTTGGTCAGCCGAGCAACTCCTTGCTGAATATACAGCTCGATATATTAGCCCTGATCTCCATATCGGCTCACCACTTCGTAAATACAGCGAGTTACGTGTTGCTGAACTATTTATACAGAATTGTTGGATAGAATTCGGCGATAAATTCAGCTCCTGCAACCGCGCTAATTACCAGCAGGGTCACCAAAATAAAATCCTTACTTGGTGTGCGGACTGTGCGAAATGCGCTAATAGCTATTTATTGTTTTGCCCATTTTTACCAGCAGCAGAACTCCAAGCAATTTTTGGCAATGAAGAGCTTTTCACTAAAGCTAGTCTTACTAACATTTATAAAGGTCTACTTGGCATCGACGATTTCATCAAACCTTTCGAATGCGTAGGTACCGTAGATGAATTACGTAAAGCATATGAAATGCGCGGAGAGGATTATGCTGAGCTTCCATTTTCGGTACCAGCAAGCGATTTTGATTATCTTATGGAGTATCCTATCCAAGAGTATTTCACGAAACTTCTCTAAAACAGCTTATTCTATTGACTTTTTAAGTTATCTGTGATATAATAGAGAGATAGGGTATATTCAAAACTCATGCTATAATGAATAAATATGGAGAACGTACAGAAACGGCTGCGCGACTTATCAGCAAAGTTAGATGATACTTGGCAAAAACTACAGATCGACCAAAAACTTGCTCGTCAGGAGGAGCTCGAGAAAATCACATCTGACCCCGAATTATGGAAAAATCCTGAACGCGCACAAACCCTGCATCGCGAATTAAGCCAGTTATCAAATACCATACAACCATGGCGACTATTAAAGGCTCAGGTTGCAGATCTTGATGAAATTATTAATCTTGGTGACGACGAATTACTAGCTGAAGCCGAACGTCAAATCGACATTTTAGAACAAGACTTAGTCCAGCTCAAAAAACAATTACGTTTTACTGGCGACTTTGATACTGGTGATGCGATTCTGCGGATTACCGCTGGTGTAGGTGGTGTCGAAGCTATGGATTGGGCGAGTATCCTCGAACGAATGTATTTGCGTTTTGCCGAGGGCAAAAAATTCCAAGTTATCTGTCTCGAGCGTGCCGCTGGTGAAGAGGCAGGGGTAAAAACTGCAGTTTATGAAATCCATGGCCAAAACGCTTACGGCTTACTAAAGAGTGAGCATGGTGTACATCGACTCGTACGTCTTTCACCTTTTAATGCCGATAACCTGCGTCAAACTAGTTTTGCACTCGTGGAAATCTTACCCATAGTTACTAATGATAAAAAGATTAAAATCGACGATAATGACTTACGAATTGACGTCTATCATGCTGGTGGGCACGGTGGCCAAAGTGTAAACACGACTAATTCCGCCGTACGCATCACGCATCTACCGACAGGTACTGTAGTCGCGATCCAAAACGAACGTTCGCAGCTCCAAAATAAAGAAAAAGCTATGGAAATTCTACGTGGTAAATTAGCACAGCTCCAACAAGAACAGCAAGCCGAAGATATCAATAAATTACGTGCTGGCGAATCTGCTAAATGGGGGCAACAAATTCGCAATTATGTCCTGCAGCCTTATAAATTAGTTAAGGACACTCGTACAAAACATGAAAATAAAGATCCGGATGCAGTATTAGATGGCAAAATCGACGATTTCATTGAGGCGTTTTTGGATCTTGCACACTGATTATGCTTATGATATTATAGTCGCATGATACTGCTTGATCGTGTCACCAAAACATATCCGGGCGATGAAGATCCAGCGCTCGATAATGTGTCTATTCACATCGAACCACATGAGTTCGTCTTTTTGGTGGGTAAATCAGGTGCTGGTAAATCGACTTTGATCAAAATGATCACCAAGGAAGAGATGCCGGATTCGGGTAAGATTGTAATCGGTGGAATTGATTTAGATTTCGTAAGGCGACGTCATATCCCACATTACAGGCGGCGACTCGGCGTAGTTTTTCAAGATTATAAGCTACTGCCGACACGCACAGTGTTTGAAAATGTCTCTTTTGCACTCGAGATTGCAGGACTTAGCAACCGCGAAATCCAAAAAACTGTACCAAAAGTCCTTGACTTGGTCGGTCTAGCCGATAAGGCACACAAATTTCCGACCCATCTTTCTGGTGGTGAGCGTCAACGTGTAAGCATTGCCCGTAGTATGGCTAGACAGCCTAAGATCTTGATTGCCGACGAGCCAACTGGCAACCTCGACAAGCTAACCCGTAAAGAAATTATCGATCTTTTACAGCGAATCAACGATTTCGGAACTACGCTACTGGTAACGACTCATGATGAAAACATTGTGAACAATCTCAGCAAGCGCGTAGTCACCCTGAAGGCTGGTAGAATTGTTGATGATCAAAAAGTTAATGGAATTTATCGTCTCGATAGCGAGCCCGAAGTCACGCCAATGGACGCGGCGGCAGAACTCGAAGAGCAGCTCGGGGAAACTCTCTTTATCCGTTCAGTACCAAAAACCCCTAGCGCCGATGCTAGACTCAGCTTCACGATGGAGGATGGAATCTATATAGAGCATAAGCGCCCGGCTGTCGGTTCAAAACCAGCCAAACATTCCAACCTTACTGCAAAGGGGGTGAAAAGTGCTAAAAAATCTAGCACAAAAGACCATAAGGCAGCTTCAAAGACAAAGAATATCAAAAACGTTGAAAACACCAAGACTACAACCAAGGCAGCACCGGCACCGAGCATAGCGGAAGGACTTGCCCCAAGACCAACGAAGAGATCCGCTAAGAAAATCGCCACCGCACAACCTTTCTCCCAAGATTCAGCCAACCAATGGTATACCGCCTCCAAGCCCCTCAAATCTGCGCCCAAGCTTAGTAATTTGAGCGGTGGACAGACTATCAAATTAAAACCGGCTCCTAGTCTCAGTCAAGCCGTCAAAAAACCAATTCCTAGGCCACGAGCAAGGAGGGTAATTTAGGATGGTGGGTTCTAAAGCTGAAAAACGTGCAGACCGCAAAGCCACTAGAGCTAAACAACGGGAAAACCTTAAAACGCTCGTCGAGAACAGTAGCGTCAGCAAGGTTCGCAGTGCTGGCAGGGTATTAAAATACGGTGCCGCTAGTTTTCGACGCAATGTTTGGCTAAGTATCGCCGCAACGCTCGTGATGACGATCACTTTAATTATCCTAATCATCACAATTGGTGCCAGCCTAATCCTCAGCGCGACCGCTGAATCGATGCGTCAAAAAATCGACATCACAATCTATTTCGCGCCTGGGACTAGTCAAGAAATCTTAGATCAGGCTTCCACCGAAATGCGCGCCGAACAAAATGTGAAATCGATTGACGTTTCCGACACAAACGCCGAATATCAAGCCTTGATCGATCAATATTCTGACGAAGATAGTATTATGGCGGTCTTTGGTATCGAGGGGATGTCCGACCAAACTTTATCTAAATTGCCGGCCGCGATGCGTATTAAGGTCTATGACCCTGATAATTTTTCTGGGGTCAAATATATAGTCGACAACAGCCCAACTTTCCAAGAACATCTCGATACGAACTATGAACCAACTTATGAAACTAACCAAGCCGAAATTGCTACTATTACGTCGTGGGCTAACATCGCCAAAAATGGCGGACTAATACTAAGTGTAGTCTTCTTAGTAATCTCCGTTTTAGTAATTTTCAATACTATTCGAATGGCAATTTTCTCACGCCGAGAAGAGATCTATATGATGAAATTGGTCGGAGCTGATCTTGGGTTTATCCGTGGACCGTTCTTGGTTGAGGCTGAGATTTGCGGTGCAATCTCTGGTGTACTAGCAGCAACTGCAGCATATTTTGGTTTCGATATGATCCGTGGTGGATTAGTATCTTATGGTGTTGATGTCTCTTTAGTAGATGGACTGCTACGCACTAGTCATCTAGTTTTGGTTTATCTTGCGGTTATCGTGATTGGAATGTTGGTTGGTATGATTTCGGCGCGCCTAGCCATGAAGAAATACCTGAAATAGATGCGCACTACATTTTCGTGGTAGTCAAACTGGAGAACCCAAAAGTACTCTTATCTGAACTTTACTTTTTAGCATAAACACTATAAAATAATATTATGATTAGACGAAAACACAAAACTCCTGGTTTGCGTATAGTTTTGATCGTAGGCTTCCTAGCGAGCCTTTCAACGCTCAGTGGTTTTTGGCTATTTCAACACCAAGAACGAACTTACGCCTACCCAGCATCCTGTGTGACGGATGCCTGTCATGAAGCGTATGACCGCGCCCAAGCTTCGCAAGCTACTGCAAATGCCTTGGCTGATCAAGCCAATACTCTTGAAAACGAAGTCGCAAGGCTAAATGCCGAAATCGCTGCACTAGAGGCCGACATCGCTATTAAACAAGAAATTGCGAATGGTCTAGCTCAACAAATTGATGAAAATCAAAACAAATTAAACTTACAACAGGCAGCACTAGCCAAATTGCTGGTCGATATGCATTTTGAGACTGAGACTGATGCCATCACACTACTAGCTAGCAGTGAGTCTTTGGGCGATCTAGCCGAAAAACAAAGTCGTCAGAACAACTTTAAAGACCAGGTTGCAACCTCGGCCGAACAAATCAAGACCGTTAAAGATGATCTCGAAAATCAAAAAGCCAACATGGAAGCATTAATTGCTTCAGCTGAGGAAAACCGTAGTCAGATTGCTGGCAAACGGAATCAGCAGTACAGCCTGAAAATCAAATACGAAAATGACTCTGCAGCCTTTGAGCGCGATGCTGCTGCTGCTCGTGAAGCAATGCAGAGAGAGATTGCTGCTGAAATCGCGCGAAATAACCGCGGCGGCACCGTGGGCGACGGCGTAAACTCCTATCCTTGGGCGGGGAATTGTCCACGTGATGACTCGAATTATCTTTCACGCTTAAAAGATGGCACCGTGATCGGTGGCTATGTTTGCCAATGTACGAGTTATGCTGGTTGGAAAGCTTATGAATACTTCGGTGTTGTAATTAATTCTTGGGGCAATGCCCGAACTTGGGGCTCTGGTGCTATTGCGAGCGGATACAAAGTAAGTAGCACACCCGCAGCGAACACCGTAGGTTATAGTTCAGCTGGAGTTTACGGGCACGTGGTTTGGGTAGAGAGCGTCAATAGTAACGGCACGATCAACCTCACCGAATATAATAACGCTAGCAGTTCTAAGAGCGGTCTTCCTGGGGATTTTGGGGCGCGCTACAATGTACCAGCCTCAGCTTATCGTTATATCTATTTTAGATAATTCTGTGCTATAATAAAGTCATGTCAAAATGGGATGAGAAACGAGTCAGCCTTGGTGGAGCGATCATTGGCAGTGTAGTGACGCTCACAATCGGATTCTTCATCGGCATTGGTTGGAATCAATTTTCCAGCAATTTCTTGCCGTATCTCGGCGTCAGAACAAAGTCTACCAATGATTGGTCGGCATTAGACGAAGTTTATACAAATTTGAGTGCTTATTATGATGGCGAGATCGACAAGACTATGCTGGTCGAGGGGGCCAAGAAGGGAATGACGGATGCGCTTGGCGATGTCTATACTAAATACATGGATGCCGAAGAAGCCAAGGAATATCAAGATACCCTGCATGGTGCTGCCGGATCTGGGATTGGCGTAGTAATGGCGCTTCGTGATGGATACACCAGGATCATCCGCACCCTGCCGGACAACCCAGCTGAAAAAGCCGGCATTAAAGCTGGCGATATTATCTACAAGGTTGATGGCGAAGAAGTCTACAATAAAGATTCTGACACCATCAGCAGCAAGATCCGTGGCGAAATTGGCACTGAAGTCGAAGTAACCGTCGTACGTGATGGCGAAGAAAAAACTTTCAAGATGAAACGCGAGACCATTAATAACGTCTCAGCTTATGTTGAGTATGAAGGCGACATTGCCATTCTTACGGTGACGCGGTTCGACAATGATACCGGTAATATCATTCGTAAAATTGTCCAGGAGGACTTCGCCAAGAAAAATGTCAAAAAAGTCATCCTTGATCTACGCAACAACGGAGGTGGTTATGTTTCGGCTGCTAAGGATCTAGTCTCGCTTTGGATGGACGGAGACAAAGTCTTAGTTCAGAAAAGTAAAAATGAAGGCGAAGACGTCACGTATGCCAATCATAACCAAGCCGTTCTGAAGGATCTTCCGACCGTCGTGCTGGTGAACGGCGCCACCGCTTCAGCCTCTGAGATCGTCGCAGGTGCCCTAAAAGATTATGACAAGGCGCATATCGTCGGTGAAACTACTTTCGGTAAAGGCGTTGTCCAAACCCTGCTCAACCTCTCAAACAATACGCTACTCAAAGTCACTACCGCAAAATGGTACACACCGAGCGGTATTAGTCTAAACGGTGAGGGTATTAAACCCGACCAGGAAGTTATCTTAACCTATGATGATGCAAACCATAGCCGCGATCCACAAATGGATGCTGCTAAAAAATATTTAAAGGAGTTAAAATGATCAAAGTATACACCACCCCCACCTGCATTTATTGCCACGCCCTAATGGACTGGCTTGATCAAGAGGGGATCGAATATCAAGAAATTGATGCAAGCACAAACCCGGAAATTAGTGCTGTGCCAGTCACCGAAATTGGCGACGAGCGCATTATCGGCTTTGATCGTCCCGCTATCAAACGCGCTCTAGCTAACGGACGGTAGAATGCAGCGCCAAAAACCAGAAATCCTCTTCTTGCATGGTTATCGTGGAGCACCGATCGGTGTAGCAGCGATCGCGGATGAATTACGTAAAAAAGACTACGCAGTCCATACGCCGGCCGTACCTCCCTTCGCCGGCGCAGAGCTAATGCCCACATACTCTCCGCAAAGCTATGCTAATTTTGTCAAGGATTATATTACTGAGCATAAGTTAGATAAGCCAGTCCTCATCGGTCACTCAATGGGTTCGATTGTAGCCGCAATGGTCGCTAGCCAATATCCAGACCTAATCAACGACAAGATAATCCTACTTTCACCAATTTCTAAACGCACGCCTCGGGCGCTTTCGGTTCTTTCCATGACCGCGGCCTATCTACCTCGCACTCTAGTCGATTATGTGACCACCAAGGTCTTATATGTCGGTAAGGATCGTAGAGAACTACGTAACATCCTTCAAATCACACATGACTGCACTAATGCTACTAGCGCCCCTAGAAAAGATCTCGCACGGGCTGGACGTTTTTCGGCTGATCATGGAATTTTAGAATTAGATTTCGATAAAAATACCCTCTTGTTAGCCGGAGCTAAAGATCGCCTCGTAAAACAAAAGGACACCAAAAAACTCGCGAATAAACTTAAGGCCGAATTAATCTTCCTCGATGATACTGGCCACATTCATAATTACGAAAAGCCGCAGGAAACCGCAGCCGAAATCGTCAAATTTTTAGAGAAATAATATCCTTATCTCTCTATTATAGCACAACATGGCCAGTATTCCCAGGATAGAAGTTAACGTTGCCACCATCTACGCGAATTTTGTAGTTTTTTACCCTTCAGGGCCACTGCTTCGCCATAAATCTCCGTGAATCGCGCGAGAGTGCGGTTCAGATCATGCTGTTTAGCGATTTCTAAACTGGCAGCACTATATTTCGCGCATATTTTTTTGTCCGTAAGGATCTTGACCAATGCCCGCGCCATCGCGCTAGTATCGCCTGGGCGACACAGTACGCCATTTTTATGATTTTGGCATAGTTCACTCACCGCGCCAGCATCCACCGCCACTAGTGGGAGTCCAGTTGCAGCCGCCTCAATCAAGACGATTCCTTGGGTTTCAGTCTCGCTAGCAGTAGCGAAAACCGTTGACGCACGATAGAGATCTGCAATATCCGGTAGCATCACACGACCAAGGAATTTTACCGAGTCCTCCATGCCTAACCCCTGTACAAGATCACGCAAGCGGCTACGATCAGTGCCATCACCTACGATCACAAGTTCCGCGTCTGGTACTTTTGCTAAAACTTCTACGAACGCCGTCACAACATTGCCAATGCTTTTCTCTGGATCCACTCGTCCAACATACAAAACTCGCGGTCGGTCAGGACGCAAATGAAAATGTCTGAGCACCTTGAATCTTGGCTTACTTGGTGTAAACTCGGCGAGATCGACGCCGTTCGACAATGGCTCGACAGGCACTTTGAACCGCCGACGATTTTTTGGTACTAAATCCTCGATCGCCATCTCGGTCGGCATAGTAGCATACTCAGCATGTTTCAAAAAACTCGCCATGTAAGTCCTCAGTGCAGCATCGACCGGGCGCTTAATCGGCTTTAAAACTTTCACTTGGCCAGTAATATTGTCCGGGTACGCATGTCCAGTACCCACCATGGGGATATCTTTTTTCTTGGCATAGCGTCGTGCAGCGATCGCGATAGTTTCGGCAGTCTGATTATGAATGACATCCGGGCGAAAACGATCCAAGGCTTTCTTCATGGCAGGATAGGGCTCAAGAGCCACCCAAATACCATGCCGATAGGCTAAACGTGGTAAAGGCTTGCCTAGAATTGCTTTCTGATCTGGTACCTTATTGATCTGATCAGGATAAAACGGAAATCGGATTGAGCGCAAATACAAAGTACTGACTCCATCCTGGCGCCGCCGATGAGTGCGCCCCGTAAAACTTGGACAAATCACCATCACTTCATGGCCTTGCCGAGCAAGACCTTTAGCAAGATTATGCGCAAAGACCGCCACGCCATTCGTCATAGGATAATATAAATCACTCGTAATCGCAATTCTCATATCTTAGTATTATAGCATAATTGACTATACACCGCGAGTTGCTTCTGTGCTATAATCGTATTATGAAAAAGTCAAGAACATCCAATACGGCTATCGAAAATCGTCGCGCACGGTTTGATTATCAGCTCGACGAAGAGATCGTATGCGGGATGAGCTTGTCTGGTCTTGAAGTACGTTCGATCCGAGACCATCGCGCCCAGCTGAAGGGCAGCTTCGTAACAATCAGATCCGGTGAGTTATGGCTCAACAATCTTACTCTCAGTGCCGACACTATACGCAATATCAAATTACTTATCACTAAACGTCAGCTAGCTCAGCTTGAACGTGCCAAGCAAGACGGGATGCAAATCGTCCCGGTGCGCATGCTAGCAGGCGGACGCTATATCAAACTAGTAGTTGCGACCGGGCGAGGAAAAAAGAAATACGACAAACGCGAAACTATCAAACGTCGCGACCTCGATCGTAGTCTAAAATCTCGCTAGATATTGAGGTTCGTAAGCCTAAATTGCCAGAAATCGGCGTCGCCTATTGACATCTTTAGCCATCTGTGATATAATGGAAAGATAGGGCTAATTTCGGTTCCTAAATTTTGTTGAAGGGAGGGGGGATACCATGGCATTATTCATCAGCAAGAACTTTATGGGAATGAGTGAGCGTGAGCTCAAGGATATGCATGTTCATGACGGCGCTCCTGAGGTTACCACGCGAACCTATGACGACATCGTCGGCGGAAAATATGATCTGAAGAAAGCTGCACTCTTGCAGGAAATCCTGATCGAACTTTATGATGAGCTGGATTTTCCGTTTAATGTCATCCTGAGTCTGGAATACGGCAAAAGGATCGCGAAGATCGGCGGCATGTCACCGGACATCATAGACTACTTAGGCGAAACACCAAGCGAGATGATTATGGCGGACTACCAGCACGTTATCATCACAGCAAGGGATGCGTACAATGAGCGTATCGGAATCAATATGATCACAGGCCACTCAAAGGCCGATCAAAAGCCATAGTATCATAACGATACAAAAACAAATCATAGCTCACCATTTCTTCAAGGCTCCAGCCGCAAATCGCTGGAGCTTTTTCTTTGTGACCCTTGATATGATATAATGAAATTATGAGACTTTTTTCCTGGAATGTTAATGGCCTACGTGCCGGCCTGAAGAAAGGCACTTTTCAAGATTTTCTTAATTGCGAGCAGCCCGATATTGTTTGTTTGCAGGAAACCAAGACTAAGCCTGGGCAAGTCGAAGTAGACTTTCCCGAATATCTCGAGATTTGGAACAGTGCTGAGCGGCCAGGATATTCGGGGACGGCAATTTTTACGAAATTTCAACCTCTCCGTAGTTCAACCGAATTCCCGGCGACCATCGTCGATAATTATGCTTGGGATAGCGACAAACATGGCAATCCGTTAGCCGAGGGGCGTATTCAAACGGTTGAATTCCAGCCTTTTTATCTCGTTAATGTCTATGTACCAAATAGTAAGCGTGATTTGGCGCGTCTAAAATTAAGGGAAGAAGTCTGGGACCCGGCTTTATTGGCGTATTTGAAGGAACTTGAAAAAACCAAACCGGTAGTAATTTGTGGTGATTTTAATGTTGCACATACGGCGGTTGACTTGGCTCGACCTAAAGATAATGAAAAAAATGCTGGTTTTACTGAAGAAGAGCGTCAGGGGATAAAAAATCTAATCAACGCCGGTTTTGTTGATACTTTCCGCTATTTTTACCCGGGTGTACAAAAATACAGTTGGTGGTCGCACTGGGCACAAGCTAGACAGCGCAATATCGGCTGGCGCATTGACTACTTTTTGATTTCGCCTAGCTTGTTGCCATATCTCAAAAACGCTGAAATTCATGATTATATTATGGGCTCAGACCATTGCCCGGTCTCGATCGAATTGGAGTTCGCATGAAAATTGCAATTTTCACTGATCTATATACACCAGGGGGTGCAACTGGTGGTATCATTACATCGATTAGTGCACAAAAAGCTGAGCTTGAAAAACTTGGTCACGAAGTCGTGATATTTTGCCCGGGTCTCCACACTAACGAAAAGAACGTTTTCTTAGTACCAACTTTCGCGCGACCAAGGATTAATGGCGCTCTGATGTCGCGCGGCCCTAAGCTAGTTGCCGATTTTATCCGCAAGCACTATCCTGATTTTAGTGATTTTGACATTGTACATGTGCATTATGAGGCTAGCTGCAGTATCGCTGGAATTCTGCTAGCCAAGGAATTCAATTTGCCGCTCGCCCAGACTATGCATGGACGTGAAGATATGGCAATCGCTACGAATGTGCCACATGGAGCCCGTATCGCTACAGCCATAGGATTAAACCAGCTACATCGACATTATTTACCACATGAAATCAAAATTAAATCCGACCACTATCAGGCGCCTAATCAAACTCGCGCTAAAATGTGGCAATTGATGATCAATCACGCCAACTGCGCCGATGTGATTATTACCCCCTCAAATCATTTCCGATGCAAACTTGAGCATTATAGCGTAGAGAAGCCCGTCAAAGTAGTGCCGAATGGTTTGCCGCCGGAATTTACCACGCCTGATTTTCCAATCCGCAAATACCACGACGGTGATGTGCTAAAAATGATATGGAACTCGCGAGTCTCGACCGAAAAACGATTCATGCCTTTTCTGTATGCATTAAGAAAACTCAACCGCCCATACATGTTATATGTCTATGGCGACGGTAATGCGCTCAAGAAAGCTCAGACTTATGCAAAAAAGCACCAAATGAAGGTAAAATTTTTTGGCGCAAAATCACGCAGCCAGATCATCAACCGCATGAAAGTCTGTCATCTCAGTATTTGCACCTCATATAATTTTGATACGCAGGGGATGGTCTTGATCGAGGCTGAAGCTACCGGACTACCAACTTTCCTGTGCGACCCAGATCTAGCCGAGGACTTGCCTCGTGGAGGTTATCTACTAGCAACTAGTCCAGAAGTGGAAACTATGGCGGAAGCATTAAATAAGCTCACGCCTGAGCAAATTACCAAAATGAGCAAAGTCATGCTCGCCCATCGCCAGGAAACCGCTCAATCAGCTCAAATAAAAAAGTTGCTAAACGCCTATAAATTAGCGATCAAAAATCATTAAAGCCCAAAGGGCCACCTGTAAAATAGACACTATTCGGCCAAGATGGCAGCATTAGTAGCCGCAAACGGCTGACTGGGATTAAAAAGATTGTACGCCACTACTTTGGCGGCAAGACTACCCGACCACAGCTCTAATAGAGAATATTTCGTGCGGACAAGCGGCGTCGAAGCGATTTTCCCACCCTGCGCTACGATAATCTGCTGATCATGAAAAGTTAAAATTGTAGCAGGATAGCTAAGAGTAAACTTATGCAGCGTCTCAACCGTCATCGCTAATGGCTGAGAAAGCATTAACATACGTGGATAATAAATTGCGCGGAAAATCTTTTGCAGCTGCGCCATTGAAGCTACTAAAAATAATTTCGGGTGCGCCAATAAAATTGCTGCGTCTTGCACCAAAAGATCAACTCCGTCACGCATCACGAGTAATGGAACAATGTTTTCAGTAATACTAGACTTGTCCGTGTCTTCCACATCACGAGCCGTAGCTCGTACGCTTCCCGAGGAACTATTCGAGATAGAGATCTGAATTGCGCTCGATAGAGCCGCTGCTGTAGCTGAATTACGCGAAAAATCTCCAGCTAGGACCGTAAAATCACCACTGGAGCAAGCCTCGTTTAGCTGACTTGACTTTGCGAATGACCCACTTTCAGTTGAAGGAGCAAAAGAGAGATTTGCAAGTGGCGGAACTTTACTCTGTAAGGCATCCGGTAGTAATATACTCACTGTTTTAACCGGAGACCCCTGCGCCAATGTTTCGGCAAATTTCATGACGCCATGAAACCCTGCTGTGTTACCGCCAACCACATCCACCCGACCAGTTTTCTGCTCGGGAATATTCCAAGCAAGATCTGCAAAAAGTGGGGAAGTCTGTTTTTGCCAGTATGAAAAATCGAAATCTTGTTTTGCGAAGGCCATAGTTATAGCATAATTATAACATAAAGGCTGGACCCGCCACCAAAGACAACTGTGTCAATTTTATCACTACTAAATTATCTACCACTTATATAATTCAATATTTTGGTCGTCAGTGGCTTAAATATTAAATACATAAAATATCCAATACTTCCGCCTATAACATTAGTTATTAAATCTGTTATATCTGCCGATCTAACACCATTTATCAAAGGCTGCAATAACTCAATTCCCAAACTTAATAAAAAAGTATAAAAAGCAACTTTTAATAGTTTAACATTTTCTTTTTTAACTAAGGGCATTAGAAAGCCAAAAGGAATTGTCATTATTACATTTAGCCCCACTTGTCTAACAAAATCACCTCTACCATTTAAAACATCAATAAATGGAACTAAATTCATTGAATCATATGGGTGGTTAAATATAAATGGTAGAGATGTTATTATAGGCATTAAGGTAAAAAATAATACAAAAGACAAGTATATATACATTAAGGTATTTACAAGTAGTACGTCTCTACCTTTTTCCTCCCATTTTTTATAAAATTTCCAAAAATATATTATTAGGACTACAAAATCAACTAACACTTTCATATTCTTTTCTCCTCAATAGCTTACTATTAAATTTTCTTCATCTTCTAATTTAGCTCTTTCGTGTTAGATCTTTCGTGTTAGATCTTTCTGCTATATAGTTTAACGAAACATAATAAAAATAACAAATTCAAATGTTGCAAGCTGGTGTTAGGATAGAAATATAGACATGAAAACTCGATGTAAGCCCAGTTATATCATGGCTACGATGCGCAGAGTACTATCTACCCTACTTCGCGGCGCAGCGTAGGGGGTTACCGGTGCCGC
>OFGF01000214.1_pt1 | contig 57220 bp, 71 predicted proteins | sample 1521711 | NCBI WGS metagenome assembly OFGF01 (sample SAMEA3504092, study PRJEB24116) | mouse gut metagenome | biome: mouse gut; feature: mouse-associated habitat; material: faeces | place: Denmark | collected 2011 | reverse complement strand
ACTTCCTTACAGCCACAGTCCGAGCGTTAAGAGCGTCGCAGGCAATGGGTAGGGCGGCATGAGAACCATGCCGGGGTGAAATTCCCATGAGGTTATGCTAATAACCGTCCGATTAAAGCCTTTGTTTTATTGAATAGTGGACTTGCTGCTATTCATAGACTGTATTATATGTTTGCGAAAGAAAGGGGGATTTTCTTTGACGCAAAACCAAACGCCCGTTACCACAACGGAGCATAAAATAGGGAAAGTTACTTACCTTGTATGTTCGTCCGCAAGTGAACACGCGACGGACACACTGGATAAAAAGATAAAGAAGCTCATACGCAAAGACATGGAGCTGAACCCCGCAAACGCCCGGAAATAGGGCGTTTCTTCACATTTTATACATGACACAGGCAGCGGTATGTGGTAAAATAAATTCAGACAAAGCCGGAACCCTTGATTTTTCAGGGGTTCCGGCTTTTTGTGTTACTAACGTGTTAATAGTTCAGTGTTCAACGGTTATTTTTCGCTGAACCAATTCAACCGCCGCCTGAAGTTCCTTCAGGGTTTTGTGATTATAGACCCGGTTCCCCGTGTCCTTGGAAACATGGCCCATGATCATGTCAATACACTTCCGGTTTGCCCCGGCGCTGTCCAGCAGACTTTCAAAGGTGTGGCGGCAAGAATGGGGTGTTCCGGGGATGTTAAAGCGTTCAGTCAAGTCTTTCCAAATCACCCGGTATTGGGATTCTGAACACCGGTGGCCGTCATACTGGATCAGATATTCCCCGCCTTCCGCCATTCGGGCTTCCACCATGGGCCGGATCAGGGAGTGGATCGGAACCACCCTGTTCTTCCCGGCCTTGGTTTTCGTCCCGCCTTTCATCGTCCCGGCCTGAAGATCAACGTCCGCTGTTTTCAGGCCCAGCAATTCAGAAATTCGCCAACCGGAATAAATGAAGATCAGCACCGTGTCAACCCACGGTTCCCCGGCGTTGGCCCAAAGCCGTTCAATCACTTCATCACTGAACCTGTCCCGTGTGGTGGGTGGCACCGGATCAGAAGTCAAAAGTTCAGAATAGCACCGGCTGACCACATCCATTTCCAGGGCGAACCGGTCAAGGTGCCCCCAAAGGTTCTTTATGGCCGCTTGCGTGGAATAGCCCTTCCCACACCCGTCAATGGTTTCTTGCATTTGGAAAGCCTTGATCTGTTTATAGGGCTTATTCACTAATGCTGAACAATGTTTGAACGCTGAACAAAGGGAAGCCCGGTTGGATTCGCCCAGCTTTGGAGCTTTCTTTTCTTTCCAAAGGTTGAACAATTCCTGAAGGGTGACTTTGGCCCGGTCAACGTCCCACGGATCACGGTTGAATTGGGCCAACAGTTCCAGCCCTTCTTCCCTGGTGGTGGCATACCCGATGATCTCAATAATGGGGTGGTGCTTGTCATTGAAACCCACGGTTTTCTTGACGATGTACGGGCGGCGGCGCTTCCCGGACAACCGGGCAACGGTGCCATACCCATTGGGCAAACGCATTTTATCACCTGTCCTTTCAAAAATGGTTGCAGAACCCCAAGGGCAAGTGATATAATAGGCTTGTTCGGGGGCCTATTTGGATCACCTGTCCAAAGGTTTCCTTGCCGTCCTTGGTGTTACCAGCACCAGGGGCGGCGCTTTTTTTTGCCTATTTTACAGGGTGTAGGATTGCGGGGTGCTTTGTTCAAAAGCTGTTTTCAATTCATCCTTCACGGCGTTCAATTTTTGCCCAGGCAACACCCAAAACGAAACCCGTTTAGGTTCGGATTCGCCGGTGTAGTGAATGAGAATATACCACTTTTCGGCCCCTGTTTTTGATGTTGAAACCGGTTCATTGTGATATTTCAGCATATAATCTTTTTCAGGCATAACTTCATAATTCAGAAGTTTTGAATATGGAATAGTTGCGGTTAAAGTTGAATTTGCTTTGAAGAAAACCACACCGGCTTCAGAATGGTTCAAATAGGCTGGAAGGTTTTGATCAAAACCGGGCAACCCTTCATAGGGCATAACTGGAAGGCCGGGAAAGTCTGATTTCTTTTTCCCAAACATAATTTGACCCCTTTCTAAATCCGTAACACATCCGTAACAGCCGGAAACCGTTGAAACTGGCCGTTTCCTATTGGTGTGTTACTGATGTTACTGATGTTACTGATGTTACTGATATATTTTATTTAATAAAAAAATAAATAAAATATATAAAAAGAATATATAAAGAACAAACTGGCATTTTATCAGTAACATCCGTAACAACTCACGAAAAGCAAGTATTTCAAGGAATTATGAGCGTTACGGATTGTTACCGATTGAGGGGTTACGGATCAAAATTCACATAAAGAACATTCCCTATGCGTTTTTCAACCCTTCTTGAATCGAATACTTGTCATGCCGGTATAAACCCTTCATCATGCCCCTGACTTCCGCCCGATCTTCTGCGTCAAGCTGGATATACATACATAGAGCGTCCCAAACGTCTTGCCCATATTGGGCCACGATCATTTTCTCCGCCTGTTCTTCTTTTGCTATATCAGCCCGTAGCTTTTCAAGATCAGTAGACTTGTCTATACTGTCAAGCCATTGTAAACGATTTGGTATATCTGATTTTCCCAAAAGATAATCCAAATCGACATTGAAAAAATCTGCAAAGGCTTCTAACAGATCAAGCCCAGGTTCACGTTCTCCACGTTCATACATATTGATTGAACTTTTTGAACAGGATTTTGCCCCACCTAAATACAATGAAATTTGATCGGCAAGGATTTGTTGGGATATATCCTTTTGTGTTCTTAAAAGTTTTAATCTTTCATGGAATTTTGGCATAGCTATCACCCCCTTTGTTACTATTATACACGTTTTGTGCACGTTGTCAACCCGTTGATGTGCACAAAACGTGTATTAAATATTTGTGCACTTTTTGTACTCGAAAGCAGTTGACTTTTGAGCACGAATAGTGTACTATAATGGCAGTCAAGCACAAGACGTGCACAAAAAAATACAAGCCAACATTCACATAAACAGGAGGAACAGAAAATGAAATACTTTGTTATCGCCACTCATTGGGATGATGAACGGAAAGCCCAAGTCAAGTATATTGCCGGACAATTTGACAGCTTCGCAAACGCAAACATTTTCAAAACCGCCTATAACGAGCATTACAAGGCGGATGCTGTGATCGTTGAGGATTTCAAGTTGATCAACCACTAACCCCCCCCCCACCTGATGATGGCCCCGGCGGTTCCGGGCCGAAACAAGGCCAACCGGCCTTGTCGTGGGAAACCACCACGGCGAAGCGTTGACACTATCCCGTAAAAATCGGGGAGCCGTGTTCAAGGGAAGTGACAATTCCCTAAAGCACCTTGAAAAGTTAATTTCAAAAATATTTGGATAGATAGGAGGCATGATCGCATGGGTGAGCAAAGAACTATTGGGACAATCCTTCGTGGTTTGCGTGGAAGCAAAAGCCAAGAGAAAATTGCTTCTGAATTGGGTATCACGAAATCCGCATGGGCTATGTATGAGCGGAATGAGCGGATTCCCCGTGATGAAATCAAGGTGAGAATTGCCCACCATTTCAATAAAACCGTGCAGGAAATTTTTTATGCCTGATTTGAGCACTATATGTGCTCAAATCGACAAAGGGAGTGTGTGTAATGCCTGTTAGCTTGAAACCGGTTATTGAAGAACTTGAAAGTTTATTTTCAACCTTCAACAAAGCCTTCTTTGAAGGCAAGCTGGAAAAGCCCGTGATCACCGTTTCCCCTGACAGCACCAAAGGGGCCTATGGCTGGTGTACCGGTTGGAAGGCGTGGCAGAACGGCACCGAAAACGGCGGGTTCTATGAAATCAACCTTTGTGCTGAATACTTGAACCGGCCCTTTGAGGAAACCTGTTCCACCCTGATCCATGAAATGGTTCACCTGTGGAACCTTCAGGAAGGGGTTCAAGACACTTCCCGATCCGGCACCTACCACAACCAGAAGTTCAAGACGGCGGCGGAAGCCCACGGCCTGATTGTGGAGAAAACCGCCAAACACGGCTTCAGCAAAACCACCCTGGCCCCGGAAACCCTGGCCTTTGTGAACAGCCTTGGGAAGAACAGCTTTTCCCTTGTGCGACCCAAGGTGGGCGGGCTGAAGGGAGCCGGTGCAAAGAAGCAAAGTTCCCGGAAGTATGTGTGTCCCTGTTGCGGTGCAATCGTGCGGGCCACTAAGGAACTGAACATCATTTGTGGGGATTGTGAAGTTCCCTTTGAACAGGAGTGAAACCAATGAAAAGAACCAAAAGAAAAACCGTTTGGGCCTATCTGGACGGGAAGAAGCTGGTGGACGTGGTGCAAGCGGCCCTTGATAACAACATGATGGTTGATGATCTGAAGGCCAAACTGATTGCCGAAAACCCCGGCCACAACGTCACCTTCAAGGTTGTTTAGGGGGGGGGATCACCATGAAGCCTGTGAAGCTGACCAAGAAAACGGCCTTGATGCTGATTCAGCGGGTGATCCCTATGTCCCCCAAGCTGATCAGCGGCCCCACCGGTAACAATGGAGCGGTGATCTTTACCGCCCCGGTTGGCCCGGAAGGGCTGGAAATCAAGGTGGAAAACGATTGGTTCACCCATAACGGGTGTATCAAGCTGACTGTCCACGATACCAGCGGCGGAAGCTGTCTGACCATGTACTTCAGCCCCAACACCTTTGAACGGGACTATTCGGCGGAACAGTTTGACAAGAAGGAAGCCGCCGCTGATGCCCGGAAAAAGTGGGTTCAGGAAGTGGGCCGGGAACAGGCCCACAAGCTGGTTGATCTGTATTGGGGGAGTTGGTAATGAACCATGCGACTAATACCCCCCCCCGGCCTGAATATTGGGTTCTGTCCCTTTCAGGCGGCAAAGATTCCACGGCCCTTGGGCTGGAATGGCTGACCCGGCACCGGGCCGATCCCGCTACATATCCCCTGGATGAAGTGATCTATTGTGATACCGGAATGGAGTTCCCGGCCATGGTGGAGCATATCAACCGTCTTGAAACTATTTTCACGGATGCCGGGATCAAGTTCACCCGGTTAAAGTCTGAACATTCTTTTGAGTGGTATATGTTCGACTATTCCCCAAAGCGCCGGAACCCCGCCTTGCAAGGTTTGAAAGGTCAAAGTTGGCCCAGCCACAATATACGATGGTGTACCACGGAACTGAAAAACATGGTAGTAAATGCTTATTTTTCGGATTTGCGGAAGAAATACACCGTTATTCAACTAATCGGGTTTGCCGCCGATGAACAATACCGTTTGAAGCGGGAAGCTAACCAAAACCCGAACCACCGGCACCCATTGATGGATTGGGGATGGACGGAAGCCGATTGCTTGAAATACTGCTATGCCCACGGTTTTGATTGGGGCGGTTTATATGAGATTTTCCACCGTGTTTCCTGTTGGTGTTGTCCGTTGAAAAGCCTTCCAGAATTGCGGAATTTGTGGAAACAATTTCCTGATTTGTGGGAACGCCTGAAAAATATGGAACACCGCACATATCGAAAATTTCTAAAAAATTACACCGTGGATCAGCTTGAAACCCGGTTCCAGTTTGAAGAAGAACGTTTGGCCGCTGGCCTACCTATAAACACCCGTGAATTCCACCGGGCGCTGAAAGAAAAATTAAAGGAGTGTAACCAATGAAAACTTTCTCCGAACGGCTGAAATATGCCATGACCCAAGCGAACCTGACCCAGCGGCAACTTGCCCAGGCCACGGGCGCTTCCCCCGCCGCTGTCAGTCAGTACCTTTCCGGCAAGAACACCCCCAACGCTGACCGGATGAAGGTTTTGGCCGATGCCACCGGCGTTTCCGTCAACTTCCTGATGGGGTTTGAGAACGCCCCGGATCAGGTGGCGGTCAAGGGTTTGTCCGATGTGAAGATCACCTTTGTGAAGGCTTGCCGGTGCTTGCAGAAATCGGAAGATTCCGTCCGCAAGCTGATGCTGGCCGGGTGTGAGTTCGGGCGGGCCTTGCCCGGAACGGGCGGCAAGCTGAACTATATCTTCTTCCCCGGCAAGTTCCGTGAGTTTGTCGGGCCGGAACGGTTTGACACCTTCTTTGGTGTGAACGTCTGACCGATGGGGGGGGGAATGAAGCAAACCGGATTTGATGGCGGGAACCTACGGTTGCCCAAGTCCTTCTATGACCGCCCCTTGACCCCCAAGGAAGCCCAATTTGCAACGGACAACATCAACATTGTTTGGTGGTATCTGGATCAACAGGGCCTTGACCGGGCTGAATGGTTCGATGTGGTGATCTTCCGCTACCTGTTGACTGTGAAGCGGTGGTTTGCCGTTCCCGATCTCCAACAGGTGAAGTTCGTGGCCCTGGCCTGTTCGGCTATGCGTTCCGCCATTGGGAATGAGCGCCGGAAGCGGGCCAATGAACCCCGAACGGTGAGCCTTTATGAGCCGATCCCCGGAACCGATGATCTTCTATTTATCGACACCATAGCGGCCCCGGAACCCATTTTTGCATGAAGGAGTGAAAACCATGGAAATCAAATATAACGTCCAGGCCCCGCCCAAGAAGTCTTTCAACGGCGGCACCAAAAGCGAGGAAATCAAGGCCATTGAAGATTTCCTGACCAGCGGCAACGCAAAGAATATGTGCTTCCAGTATGACACCCCCAAGGAAGCCAAATCCAAGCTGTCCACCATTTCCAGCCACCGGCGCAAGTACAACGCCGCCCACCCCAAGGGGTATGACGCTTACCGGGTGGATGCCTGTATCTACATCATGCGGGTGGGGAAGGGCAAATGAACCTATTCCCCCACCAGCAGAAGGCCCTTGACCTGACCGCCGCCCACAACCGATGCGCCTACTATCTGGACATGGGCCTTGGAAAGACCTTTGTGGGTTCAGAAAAGGCCCTGGAACTGAACAGCCGGATCAATTTGGTGGTGTGCCAACACTCCAAAATTCAGGATTGGTTGGATCACATGGTTTTGAACTACGCCATGAACCACTGTTGGATCATTTATGACCTGACCAAGAAAAAGGACTTTGCCGCTTTTATGGCGGCGGTTACGGACGGAAGCCCCGATCCCATTTGTGGGGTGATCAACTACGAACTGACTTTCAGGCGGAAGATTCTGAAATCCTTGACCGGCTTCACGCTGATGTTGGATGAAAGTTCCCTGATCCAGAACGAAACCGCTAAACGGTCAAAGTTCATCTTGGGCCTGAAACCGGAAAACGTGGTTCTTCTGTCCGGCACCCCTACGGGCGGGAAATATGAAAAGCTGTGGAGCCAATGCCAACTGTTGGGCTGGAATATCAGCAAAGACCTTTTCTGGAAACAGTATGTTGCCACGGAATGGGTTGAAAATGATGGATTTTGGCGGCAACGGATTACCGGTTACAAGAATGTTGATCGCCTGAAGAAGAAGTTGGCGGACTATGGGGCCGTATTTATGACCACCGATGAAGCCGGGATTGTTCTTCCTGAAAAAATGCCGCTGATCCAGGTGAAAACCGCACCGTCCCCACTCTATCACAAGTTCCTGAAAAAAGGCGTTGTAACCCTTGACACCGGCAACCTTCAGGAATTTGAACTGGATTCAGATTTTTGGGGTTCCAATGAGGATTTCCAAAAGGAACTGATTGGGGACACCAGCTTGACCCGCCGCCTGTATGCCCGCCAACTATGCGGACTGTATAACCCGGCCCGGTATGAAGCCTTCAGGGACTTGGTGAACAGTACGGATGATCGGTTGATTGTGTTCTATAACTTCACGGAAGAACGGGAAAGAATGGCCCGGATTGTCCGGGGGTTGAATCGGCCTATCTCTATCCAGGCCGGGGACGTGAAGGATTTGACCGCCTACGAATACAAAACAGATTCCGTGACCTTTGTTCAGTTCCAGGCCGGGGCAAGGGGCGGGAACTTTCAGAAGGCAAACAAGATTATTTTCTTCAGCTTGCCGGAAGGGTGGGAGCTATGGGAACAGTCCCAAAAGCGCACCCACCGGATGGGACAAGAACGCCCCTGTTTCTATTATCTCCTGATCTGTCCCGGAACGGTGGAAGAAGATATTCTTCAAACCTTGAACTTGCGAAAGGACTATAACGATGAATTGTTCCGAAAACATGAAGCCCAAACCCCGGCCTAAATGGCCCAAGATAGACATTCGCCCCATTTTGAAATATTTGGCCCTGACCCTTTTGGGTTTCCTTCTATTCAAGATGGCGGCGAAACAGGCCCGGTTTGATCGTGGCTATGCGGCCATTGGCGGGGAAGCGTTCTTCCTCTTTCTCCCCGTGTTCTACTATCTGATTTCCAAGACCGTCCGGGATTGGCTGGACGATCTGAAGAAAAAACCGTAAAGGAGTGAATCGCATGATCCAGTGTAAAAACAACTGCCCTTTGGGCAAGTTCAACGGGTGCTGTCAATGTTGCCCGGAAAATCAGACTTGCCCGGAAGCCTGTGGTGAGGATGCCGCCGCCTGTGAGGATGCCATTTTCGATGAAGAAAGCGGCCTTCAGGTGTTCCAGAAGTCCCAGCTTGCCACGCTGAACGCCATTTCGGCCCTGGTGGCCCACAAGAAGGCCGTGGAGGAACAGGAAAAAAACCTGAAGGCGGCGTTACTTTCCGCCATGGAGCGGTTCGGGATCAAGAAGTTTGAAAGCGGTATTCTGAACCTGACCTATGTGGAACCCACCGTGGCCCACGGCGTGGATTCGGCCAAGCTGAAGAAGAAATACCCGGAAGCGGCGGCGGATTGCGCCAAAGACACGCCCAGGGCCGCTTATGTGAAGATCACGCTGAAGGACGGTGGCAAGGATGCCGGATAAGATTGCCCGTCACAAGGCCCTTTGTGATGAACTGAACGCCCTGTATATCCGCAAAAACCATGATTACGGGGACAGTTTTCACCTGTCCTATGAGGAAGAAGGGCTTGCTATGGCCCGGATCAGATTGACGGACAAACTGAACCGGTTCAAGGCCCTGTCCCGTGGGGCTGAACAGATGGTGGAAGGTGAGCCGATCCGGGACACCCTGATTGACCTTGCCAATTATGCCATTATGACCATTTTGGAATTGGAGGAATGACACCTTGAAAATTGTGAAACCGGGGGTTGAATTTATCACCCCCATTGATGGAAACGTGATCCTGAAGCTCCTGGAAGAATGTGGGCGTGTGTGCTATAAGTCCGAAAGCCGGATCACGGAAACCAGCGCCCCCACCTTTGTGGGGAACATTTTGAAGCGGGGGCATGAAAGCGTTCTGGAACACTGTTCCTTCACGGTGAAGTTCACCTGTGACCGGGGCGTTTCCCATGAGATTGTGCGCCACCGGCTGGCTTCCTACTCCCAAGAATCCACCCGCTATTGCAATTATGGGGCAGGGCAGTTTGGCCGGGAAATCACCGTGATTGCACCGTGTTTCCTGAACCCAAACACGGATGGTTGGGAGTTATGGAAAGAAGGCTGTGAAGCCGCTGAAACCGCCTATTTCAACCTTCTGGAATACGGCTGTTCTCCGCAAGAAGCCCGTTCTGTTCTGCCCAACAGCTTAAAAACTGAAGTGGTTATGACCGCCAATATTCGGGAATGGCGGCACTTCCTGAAGTTGCGCTGTTCGGAAGCCGCCCACCCCCAAATGCGGGAAGTTGCCCTGGCCCTTCTGAAAGAGGTTCACGCCAAAATCCCCGTTCTGTTTGATGATCTGTGGGAGGAATACGGCGGTGATTCCCATTGATCATAAAATGGCACCCATGCCCTGGCCACCCGAACTATGAGATCAACCGATTGGCCCAGGTTCGTTCCGTGAAAACCGGGAAGCTGTTGACCCCGTATGATGATGGTTCCGGTTATTTACGGGTGAAGCTGGATGGGGTGAATTGCCGGTTACATATCCTTGTGGCCCTGGCCTTCATCCCTAACCCGGAAAACAAGCCGGTGGTGAACCACAAGCGGGGCAAAAAGCACGATTGCCGAGCGTCCCAACTGGAATGGGCCACTATTTCCGAAAACACGAGACACGCATGGGATCACGGATTGATTCAGCGGGGGGGGGGTGAAAAGCCGTGGCCGGTGAAAAGAACTTTGAAAACCGCTTGAAGCGGTGGTTGGAAAGTGTTGGGATTTACCCCTTGGGCCACCCCAAGGACAAAATCACGGTTCACCCCTATGGCTACTATGAAAAGCGTTGGGGTGGTGGCCGGTTCCAGAAAAGCGGCCTTCCTGATATGCGGATCGTGGTAAATGGGATCGCCTTGGAAGTGGAACTGAAGGACACCCACGGCACCCCTTCCGACCTTCAGAAGCGGAATGTCCAGCAAATCAACTATTCGGGTGGGCTGGCCTTCATCCTGTACCCGGAAGGCTTTGAAACCTTCAAAGACATTGTGAAAGGGGTGATAACGTGGCCTTGCGACTGTCCCATAGCCGGGTTGATTGTTTCAACCGTTGCCCGTTCAAATACCAAATGCGATATGTTGACCGGATCGGAACGATCCCCAACACCGACCCGGACAACGCCCTAATCTTGGGGACGGCCCTTCACACCGGGATTGAAGAAGGTGTGGCCCAGGCGTTGGAGTTCTACCAAAACAGTTTCCCGGTGCTGACCGATGAACACATCAATGAAATGATCAAGCTGGAAGCCCTAATCCCTAAGGCGGCGGCGCTGTTGCCCCCCGGTGGCCGGTTTGAACTTCCCATTGGGAACGCTGACTTCATTGGGTTCATGGACTATTTGGCCCCGGTGTTCAAAGATACCTTTCTTGGGCTGAATTACTATGACCTGTACGATTTCAAGTATTCCAACAATTCCAAAAGCTACTTGGAAAGCGGGCAACTTCACGAATACAAGTATTGGTTTGAGTTGACCCACCCCAACTGTATAATCAGAAACCTTTATTTCCTCTTTGTCCCCAAGGTGAAGATCAGGCAGAAGGGAACGGAAACCCTGATTCAGTTTCGTGACCGCCTGACTGAAGCCCTGGCCGATGCCACCCCTTGGGTGGAGCAAGTGCAGTATAACTCCCTGAAAGTGGTGGACTTCCTGACCGATGCCAAACACATTCTGGAAGCCACCGACTACCCCAAGAAACCAAATCACTTCTGTGGTTGGTGTGAATATGAAGAATTCTGTATGAAAGGATGGGACTATATGCTTCTTCCCGAAAACAAGCGGCGCACCCCGGACGCCACCAAGAAGAAAGTGGTGTGGGTGTACGGCGCACCATTCAGCGGCAAGACCTTCTTTGCCAACAGCTTCCCCGATCCCTTGATGTTGAACACCGATGGCAACATCAAGTTCGTGGATGCCCCCTACCTGTCCATTAAGGACACCGTAACCGTGGAGGGCCGGATCACCAAGCGCAAGCTGGCCTATGAGGTTTTCACGGAAGCCGTGGACGAACTGGAAAAGAAACAGAACACCTTCAAGACCATTGTGGTTGACCTGCTGGAAGATGTTTATGAAGCGTGCCGGGTGTTCATTTGTGAGCGGCAAGGGTGGAAACACGAAAGTGATGATTCCTTCCGGGCATGGGACATGGTTCGTTCCGAGTTCCTGAACACCCTGAAGCGCCTTCTGAACCTGGACTATGAAAACATTGTCCTGATTTCCCATGAGGATCGCACCCGTGACCTGACCCGCAAGGGCGGGGACAAGATCAGTTCCATCAAGCCCAACCTTCAGGATAAGGTTGCCAACAAGGTTGCCGGTATGGTTGACCTTGTGGCCCGGATCGTGGCGGACGATAACGAACGGGTTCTGTCCTTCAAGGCTTCTGAAGTCATTTTCGGCGGGGGGCGGTTGACCGTCCACAATAAGGAAATTCCCCTGGACTATGCCGCCTTCTGTGAAGTCTATGAGGAAGCCAACCAGAAAGCCACCAAGAAGCCCGCAGAAGCCCCCGGAGCCGAACCCCAGGTAAACACCCCGCCCACCGATGAAACGCCGTCCAGCGCCCCGCAGACGGGCCGCAGAAGGGCAAGGAAGCCCACCCCTGGAACCCCGCCCGCTGATCAGCCCAATGAACCCGCCCAGGACGGCGAAAAGGGAGAGGGTGACGGGAAGCCGGAAGCCGCTGATCCTGTCCAGCTTCCCACCTGTCCCGATGCGGAACGCATTTTCAGACAGCATGAGGAAAACCCGGATATTCCCCTTTGTCCGTCCATTGATGCGGCGCACCGGTGCCACAAGGACGGCGGGCCGGAAAAGTGCCCTTTGTGGGATCGCCCCAAGCCGGAGGAAGAAGCCCCCATGATGGGCGTGAACACCACCAAGCCGCAGACGGCGGAACCCCCCGCCCAGACCCCTACCCGGCGCACCCGGAGGAAGCGGGAAGAAAGCTGATGAAAATTGATCCTTGCCCCGTGGTGGTTTCCCTGAAGGACGGTTCCAACCACACCTTGTTCAAGTTCCGGGATTTTCTGGACATGGTGGATCAGGAAATGGGTATGGATGCGGCAAAGTGGCTTGAAGCCCATGTGAACCGCCTGGAAGAAGCCGCTGATTATACCACGGCAAAAGTGGAAACCGATCTGACCGGCTATGAAGCAAGCCTGGAAAGCAATAGAACAGCGTTCACGGATATTCAAGAGCAAGCCGCCACAATTATGGAGGTTTTGCAAGGCCCCCGGATGAACCGGCAAAGGATAACCCACGCAGTCCGAGAAATCGGAAAAATCATAGAAAATCAAATTTAATGGAGGTACTTACAATGGCAATCGACTTTGACAAGATCAACCGTTCTGTTGACCTGGAGGGTTTGCGGAAGGACGTGGAAAACGCTTCCGAAAACGGCACCGGGGACTTCCCCACCATCCCGGCTGGCAAGTATGAAGTGGCCCTTGTGTCCCTGGAAATCAAGGGCACCAAGAAGGACAACCGCCCCATGCTGGCCGTTTCCTTCAAGATTCTGTCCGGCGAGTACAAGAACCAGCGCCTGTTCATGAACCGGGTGATCTACGGCACCAAGGATGATGGCCGGATGATCAAATCCGCCGTGGGATGGCTGAACACCCTGGACAGCGGCGTGGACGTGGCCTTCCAGGACTACAAGCAGTTTGCCGATCTGGTGATGGACGTGGCGGAAGCCATTGACGGCAAGATCGAGTATGCCGTGGAGTATGACGATTCCCAGTTCAATTCCATCAAGATCACGGAAGTCTTTGACGCCAACTAATCTTCAACAGGCCGGGGGTGTGGGCGCAAGCCCCCCCCCGGTTGGGCCTATGGTGAAGCCTTCCCGTGGCGGGCCTGTTTTCACTAATTCACCGAAAATTATTACAGAAAGTGGGTGAATTGATGGTTTTTTATGATTTTGAGGTTTTCAAATATGATTGGCTTGTGGTTCTGATTGATATTTACGCCAAAAAGGAAACCGTGATTATCAACGATCCCGCCAAACTTCTTCAATTCTATGAAGCCCACAAGGGTGACATTTGGGTTGGTTACAACAGCCGGAACTATGACCAATACATCCTGAAGGCTATTCTTTGCGGGTTTGACCCCAAGAAGGTGAATGACTGGATTATTTTACAGGACAAGCCCGGATATAGATTTTCCAGCCTGTTCCGTGATTATCCTGTGATCAACTATGACGTGATGCCCAACCCGCCAATCAGCCTGAAAGCCCTGGAAGCGTTCATGGGCCATTCCATCAAGGAAACGTCCGTTCCCTTTGACATCAACCGGCCCCTGACTGAAGAAGAATTGGCTGAAACAGTGAAGTATTGCCGCCATGACGTGGAAGAAACCGTGGAAGTCTGGTTGCGGCGGAAGGAAGATGAATTCGATGCCCAAATGTCCCTTGTGAAAGCCTTCAACCTTCCCATTGGGGACATAGGGCGCACCAAGGCCCAGCTATCCGCCAAAATCCTTGGGGCCGTTCAGCGGGATCATAATGACGAATTTGAAATTGAGATTCCAAAAACCTTGCGGATTGAACGCTATTCAAGCGTTTTGAACTTTTATAAAAACCCATTGAACCGGGACTATTCCAAGACCCTTGCCCTGGATGTGGCCGGGGTTCCTCACGTCTTTGCATGGGGCGGGCTTCACGGGGCAATCCCCAAGTATTCCGGGGAAGGGTGGTATATCAATGTCGATGTGGCGAGTTATTACCCGTCCTTGATGCTGGAATACGGATGGATCAGCCGCAACGTGAAAGACCCGGCCCGGTATGCGGAAATTTACCACACCCGCCTAAAGCTGAAGGCGGAAAAGAACCCCATGCAACAGCCCTATAAAATCGTTCTGAATTCCACCTATGGCGCTATGAAAGACCGCCACAACGCCCTATTTGACCCCCGGCAAGCCAACAATGTTTGTGTGGGCGGACAGTTGCTTCTTCTGGATTTAATTGAACGATTGGAAGATCACTGTGACATTATCCAAAGCAATACCGATGGCATTTTGGTGAAGTTGCGCCGGTATGAAGATTATGACCTGATAGATGATATTTGTTGGGAGTGGGAAAAGCGTACCGGGATGCGCCTTGAATTCGATGAATTCCACAAGGTTTTTCAGAAGGACGTGAACAATTATTTGATTGTCCCGGAAGGCCCGCTGTTCGATGAAAAGGGGAAGCCCCGGTGGAAATGCAAGGGGGCCTATGTGAAGAAACTGTCCGATCTGGACTATGACCTTCCCATTGTGAACCGGGGGATCATTGACTATTTCCTTCACGGCACCTTGCCGGAAGAAACCGTTGGAGCCTGTACCAGCTTGCGGGACTTCCAGAAGGTTGTGAAGGTTTCCAGCAAATACAAATATGCCCTGTATTCCCCCACTATCGTCTATCAGAAAATCCGGGACGAAAAGGGCCGGTCAAAGACCGTGAAACGCTTCTATGGTGGAGAAATCCAGAAAGATCAAACCTTCCGGGTGTTTGCTTCCACGGACACCCAAAAGGGCGGTTTGTTTAAGGTTTCCGGGAAGATCGTTCGGGGCCGGGAAAAGAACCCGGAACAGTTTGCCAACACCCCTGAACACTGTTTCTTCATCAATGACGATGTAACCGGGTTGCCGATCCCGGCAGAACTGGACAAGGGCTACTATATCAAGATGATCTATGACCGGTTGGCAGATTTCGGCGTAACATTTGACACCTTGGGGGGGGGCTTTAAGCCATGGAACTGTTTAGGGGCTATGTCCTGACAAGGAACAAGGAGTGTTTAGAGAAATTCAAAGGTGTGAAGCGCCTGAAAACCCTGGACGATGTGCGGGACGCTGATGAATTCGCCGCCATTCTTGGAAACGAAACCATTTTGATTGACGTGGACGATGGCCCAACGTCTGATATTCTGTTCAAGATGGTTCAAGACTTGGGCTTGAAGTGTAGAGTGTACGCCACCACCAGGGGGAAACACTTCTACTTCAGGAACCCGGAAGGCACCGTGGAAAAAAGCTGGACAAAACAAACCCTTGCCGTGGGGATCATCACGGATGCCAAAGTGGGCCGGAATAACAGCTATGCTATTATGCGCTTCAAGGGTGTGGATCGGGCCGTTCTGCTGGATTGCCCGGAAGATGAAATTCAGGAGATTCCCAAGTGGCTGACCCCGGTGAAAACCAATCAGGACTTCTTGACCATGGAAGCCGGGGATGGCCGGAACACGGCCCTATATACCTATATCCTAACCCTTCAAAGTGAAGATTTTACCAAGGAAGAAGCCCGTGAATGTATCAGGCTGATCAACCGGTATGTCCTTCCTGATCCCCTGGACAGCCGGGAACTTGAAACCATTTTGAGGGACGATGCCTTCAAGAAGCCCATTTTCTTCAAGGAAAAGACGTTTTTACATGATAAATTCGGGAATTACATGAAGAACAACAACCATATTGTGAAGATCAATGGGCAGTTGCACATTTACAAAGATGGAATTTACATTCCCGGAGCCGTCCCCCTGGAAGCGGCCATGATCAAACATATCCCGAACCTGAAGCGGGCGCAAAGATCGGAAGTTCTGTCCTACCTTCAGATTTCCATTGAAGAAGAACTGAAACCCACCAACCCCGCCTTGATTGCCTTCAGCAACGGCCTTTATGACTTGCGGGATGATACCTTCCACCCCTTCACGCCGGATGTGGTGATCACCAATAAAGTTCCCTGGCCCTACAACCCCGCCGCCTATTCGGAACTGCTGGATCACACCCTTGACCGGCTGGCCTGTAATGATGCGGAAGTTCGGGCACTTCTGGAAGAAATGGTGGGTTATTGCCTGTATCGCCGGAATGAGTTAGGCAAAGCCTTCATCCTGATTGGAGATAAAAGCAACGGCAAATCAACCTTCTTGTATGTGGTGAACCAGCTTTTGGGGGATGCCAATATTGCTTCCCTTGATCTGAAGGAACTTGGGGACAGGTTCAAGACCGCTGAACTTTTTGGGAAGTTGGCAAACATCGGTGATGATATTGGGGATGAATTTATTGCCAATGCGTCCGTGTTCCGAAAGCTGGTGACGGGGGATCGGGTGAACGCCGAACGCAAAGGACAAGACCCGTTCGAGTTCAACAATTATTCAAAGTTCCTGTTCAGTGCCAACGCCATTCCCCGGATGAAGGATAAAACAGGAGCCGTTCAACGCCGGTTGGTGATCGTCCCCTTTGATGCCAAATTCACCCCGGATGATGCCGATTTCCGCCCCTACATCAAAGATGAACTGTGTGAACAGGAACCCATGGAATATCTGATCCGGTTGGGCCTGGAAGGGCTGAAGCGAGTGTTGCGGAACGCCAAATTCACCGTTTCCAAGCGGGTTGAAGGACAGCTTGAAGAATATGAGGAAAACAACAACCCAATCATTGGGTTTGTGGAAGAAGTTGGCCTGGATGCCATTGAAAACGAACCCACCAAGGATGTTTTCTTCAAGTATAACGTCTATTGCAACAAAAACAACCTGAACCCGCTTTCAAACATTGAGTTTTCCCGGCAGATCACACGTCGATTCGGGTTTATCGTTAAGAACCAGCGCCGAAACGGCAAGCAAACCAAAATTTTTGTGAAGGAAGGTGGTTGATTTGGCTGGTTCAAAGAAAGTATTCACAACCCTTGGGAGTTCCAATCATGCGGCGGATCAGCGGGAAACCTTTGACTACTACGCCACCGACCCAAAAGCCGTGGAAATGCTGTTGGAAATGGAAACTTTTGCCCCGGTGATATGGGAACCGGCCTGTGGTGAAGGGCACATTTCCAAGGTGCTTCAGGCCTACGGCTATGAAGTTATTTCCACTGATCTGATTTACCGGGGGTTTGGTGATCCTGAACCACTGAACTTCCTTGAAGAAACCCTGAACGATTTTGAAGGGGACATAATCACGAACCCACCCTATTCTTCCGGGTTAGAGTTCGTCAAGCGGGCGCTGGACAGTGTGCGGCCCGATGGAAAAGTAGCTATGTTCCTGAAGGTTCAGTTCTTGGAAGGACAAAAACGGGGTGAGTTCTTCAGACAGACCCCCCCCCGAAAAGTTTACATATCCCGTTCCCGGCTGTCCTGTGCCAAAAATGGAGACTTTGCCCGGTTCCCGGATAGCGCCATAGCCTATGCGTGGTATGTGTGGGAAAAAGGCTTCACCGGTGATCCGGTGATTAAATGGTTTAACTGAAAGGATGGTGAACAATGAACCTGATTGTTTCCAAAATTGGCCTTCCGGCCACGCTGGAACAGCTTGCAGAAGAAGCCGCCGAACTGTCCAAAGCGGCCCTGAAGGTGGCCCGTGTGATCCGGGGTGAAAACCCCACGCCGGTTGGTTACTGTGAAGCTGTGGACAACCTGAAGGAAGAAGTCGCTGATGTGCGGAATTGCCTGAAGGTTTTGTCTGATGATTTTGACCTGATCACGGATGCTAAAGAAGCGGCCAAATATCGGCGCTGGTGGGATCGCCTGAAGGCGGCAGAAAAGGAGTGATCCGGGATGAACTTCAAAAAGTATAACGGGAAGATTTTTGGGGTTCAGTTGAACAAAAATGAACAGCGGGCCTTGGATCAGGAAATCAACCGCCAAATCATTGAAAATGACCGCCGCTTTGACATGGACAAGGAAAGTTCCATCCTGTGGATGCTTCATGTTCACTTTGGGTTTGGCCCCAAGCGTCTAAAAAAGGCGTGGGAACTGTTCTATTCCGAAACGGTGAAGTTGCGGGAATATTACCAGATGGAACAGGAAGATGATGGGTGGTTGGCCCGCTAAAAGCTGAAAGAAATCGGCTGTGATATTGAACAGTGGTTCAAAGACTTTGAAGATGGAGGTGGAGCCGATGCCTAAACCCTGGCAGAATGGGGAAGGTTACGCTGACCCCACGGCCTATGAAGCCCTGAAGGCCGTTGACCGGCAGGAAGCCGAACAGCAGAAGAAGGTGAACGCCCTGATCGGTGTGCTGAAGTACATAATCAATGCGGCGGGGTTTGACCTTCTGACCCGGATCGAACTGAAAGACCGGCAGACGGGGAGGGAATACCGATGATGAATACTTGCGTTTCTTTGTCTTGTCCGTTCATATCCTATTGCCGATTCTACAATTTTTTAGTTGACCGGGGTGAACGGTGTGCGATTCAGCAAGAAATATCTTACCGGGCTGAAAGACTGAAAGAAAGGGAAAAAGCGTTACAGAAACGGAGTGGATAAAGTTGAAACTTAACTTTCAAAAATCGCCACTCCAAAACGGTTCAGTTGTGGCGGAGCGGCATTTGTTACCGGTGTTGTTACTGATGATTGCTACACATCAGTAACGCTAAAACCTTTGAGAATAGGGCCTGTTACTGATGTTACGGATGTTACTGATATAATACCCTTTTAATATAAATAATAAATAAAATATATAAAAAGAGTATATAAAAAGCAAGTTGCAATTTTATCAGTAACATCCGTAACAAATTCACGGAAGCCTTGCCATTCTAAGGGTTGCGGATGTTACTGATTGTTACCGATAATTTCAAATTGCTACGGATGCCAAAGGAGTGATACATAATGACCGATAAAGAATTGAGCCAACAGGCCAAAGATTATTTTGCCCAAATTCGCAAGACTGACCGTTTGATCCAGCGGTTGAAGGGCACCGTTGCCACCTTGCGTTCGGGCCTGACCAGTCAAAGCTATGAACTGAAGCCGGACAAGGTGCAAAGTTCCGGCGCAAAGAACCCCCTTGAAAGCACCATGATCAAAATTCTTGACCTTGAACGGCAGATCACCGCCCGGATTGATGAACTTGCCACCATGCGGAATGATACCTTCAGCATGATCAAGAATGTCCCTGACCTTGACCAACAAAATATCCTGATCGGGCGCTATATCCAGTTGAAAGAATGGGATGATATAGCCGCAGAATTGAGTTTTTCGCCTAAATGGGTTCTGAAACTTCACGGAAAAGCCCTTCTTGAATTTTACAAGGGGAACCAAGAATTTTTTGAAAAGCGACTAAAAGCGACCTGCGAGGGTTGAAAAGCGACCTAAAAACCGGTTATAATGATAGAGTGAATTTGCGCCCACGGGGAACCGGGGCGCTTTTTCTATACAAAAAATCTTTGCTTTATGCTGAAAAGTTAGGTGGTGAATACCCTGTGACCAAGAAACAGAAACGATTTGTTGAAGAATACCTGATTGACCTGAACGCCACCCAAGCGGCAATTCGGGCGGGGTATTCCCCGGACACGGCTAAATCAATCGGAAGTGAAAACCTGACCAAACCTGACATTCGGGCCGCTGTTGACAAGGCTGAAGCGGAACGGAGCCGCCGAACCGGGATCAATCAAGACCGGGTGATCCGGGAAATTGCCAAGCTGGCCTTCCTGAACCCGGTTGACGTGATCGATATGGACGAAGCCACGGTCAAGGGGGAAGCCCACCGGGACGATACCGCTTGTATTGCTTCTGTGAAGGTGAAGAACATTCCCACGGACGATGGGGCAATCACCGAAAGGGAAGTCAAGACCTATGACAAGCTGAAGGCCCTGGAACTGTTGGGCCGTCACCTTGGTATGTTCAATGACAAGGTGAAGGTTGAAGGCACCGTTCCGGTGGTTCTGTATGACGATATTCCCCCCGAATAATAACGGGATAGTAACAAATCAACCCGGAACCCCTGATTTTCCAAGGGCCTGTGTTTATTGGGTGATGAAATGGATAATTTTATTACACGCCAATATTATTCCAACTGCATGATTGAAGCCTTGAAAGCCAAAATCAGAAATCGCCGGGTGAAAATTTATTTTTGCAAGCCCCGGATCACTGAAAATGGGAATTTTCAAATGTGCCATTTTATGTGGAGCGATGGAACAGCGGATTTTGATTTTTCGGATGATGAATCAACCGGCTTGCCCTGGTATAAGTGCTTTTGGTTCAAAGGGGCGGTTCGTCAATTTGAATTAGGGTTTGCCGCCCGATATTCCACCTACCGGAACAAAAAGAGGAACCGCCAATGAAAAATGTTCTTCCTTTGTCCACTGTGGTTGGCGGCGGCTATAACAAGTTTTGGCATTTCAAGGGCCGTTACCGGGTGTGTAAGGGGAGCCGCGCAAGCAAGAAGTCCACCACCACGGCCCTGAACATTATCAAGCGGATGATGGAATATCCCGATGCCAACACCCTTGTGATTCGTAAGGTGTTTAGAACCCTGAAGGATAGCTGTTTCACCCAACTGAAATGGGCTATTCACCGGTTGGGGGTTGATGCCCATTGGGAAATCAAGGAAAGCCCTTTGGAAATGACCTATACGCCCACCGGGCAGAAGATTTATTTTCGGGGGCTGGATGATCCCTTGAAGGTAACTTCAATCACCGTTGAACACGGTTATTTGTGCTGGATGTGGATTGAAGAAGCGTATGAAATCAACAAAGAAGCTGATTTTGATATGCTGGATGAATCCATCCGTGGAGCCGTCCCGCCTGAAACCGGTCTGTTCAAGCAAATCACGCTGACCTTCAATCCCTGGAATGAACACCACTGGATGAAGAAACGCTTCTTTGATGCCCCGGCCAACCCTGACATTTTGGCCCTGACTACCAATTACCTGTGTAATGAATGGCTGGATGAAGCTGACCGGCGTGTGTTTGAAGCCATGAAGAAGAACAACCCCCGCCGTTACCGGGTGGCCGGGTTGGGCGATTGGGGCATTGTTGACGGGCTGATTTATGAAAATTGGCGGGAAGAAGCCTTTGACACCGCCACGATCAGCCGAAAGGCCGGTGTGGTTTCTGCCTTTGGCCTTGACTTTGGTTATACCAATGACCCCACGGCCCTGTTCTGTGGGCTGGTGAGCCGTTCAGAACGGAAAATTTGGGTTTTTGATGAACTATATCAAAGGGCGCTGACCAACCGCATGATTGCCGAAAAAGTCACCGCCTTGGGATATGCCAAAGAGCGAATCAAGGCGGATTGTGCTGAACCTAAGTCTATTGATGAACTGCGTGAAGATGGGCTTTCCCACGTCAAAGCCGCCCGGAAGGGCAAGGACAGCGTGAACAATGGTATTCAATATATTCAGGATTATGAAATCATTGTTCACCCCCGATGTGTCAACTTCCTGACTGAAATTTCAAACTACACTTGGGATGAAGATAGGTTCGGGAACAAGATCAACGTCCCCATTGACGATTTCAACCACTTGATGGATGCTATGCGGTATGGGCTGGAAGATGTATTGGTTGGCCCCACCTTCAGCTTTGATTAACACGTTAGTAACAAAACCAGCTTGAACCCCTGTATTTTCAGGGGTTCAATTTTATGAAGCAATAAAAAGGGGGTGAACCAGCATGAAAGTTTTGAACCCTGGTGTTCCCGTGATGGGTGTTGTTTACCTGATCCGGGAAGGAACCAGCGTGGAATTTCCTTCCCTGAAAGACTGTGATGGGTATTGTGACACCAGCACCAAGGAAATTGTGGTTTCCGATATGAGCGAAAGCGCCGGTTTCCCCGATGCCAAAGGTGATCTGGCCCGCTACCAGCGGAAGGTGATTCGCCATGAATTGGTTCACGCCTTCCTGTTTGAATCCGGCCTGTCCGTCAATTCGTGGGCGGACAATGAAGAAATCGTGGATTGGATCGCCATTCAGTTCCCGAAACTTCAGGCCGGGTTCAACGCCGTCAACGCTTTGAAGGAAGGTGATTGATTTGCCTATGGAAACCGAAACCACCCGGATCAATCGCCTGATTTTTCAGGGCGGGTTGAACGGAATGACTGAACTTCAGTTTTTCGCCGCTGAAATTAAGGAATGGAAAGACTGTTCCCGGCGTAAAGCCCAAATCAAGGGTGATCTGTACTATGACGGGAAACATGATATTCTTCACCGGAACCGAACCATTATTGGCGCTGATGGGAAAATCCAGGTGGTGAACAACCTTCCCAACAATCGGTTGGTTGACAACCAATTTGCCCTGATGGTGGATCAGAAAACCAACTATCTTGTGGGGAAGCCCATTTCCCTGAACGGCGAAAACAAAGCCTATGTGGACGCTTTGAACAAGGTGTTCAACCGGCGCTTTCACCGGCTTTTGAAGTACGTCTGTGAAGATGCCCTGAAGGGCGGGTTGGGGTGGCTATATCCCTTTTACAATGACCGGGGGGAATTGGATTTCAAACACTTCCCGGCCCATGAAATCCTTCCCTTTTGGGCGGACGATGATCACACCCTTCTTGATTGCGCTATCCGGCTTTATCCCCAAGAGGTTTGGAACGGCTATCAGAAGGAAATTGTGGAACGGGTGGAAATCTTCAAGCCTGATGGCCTGTTCCGGTATGTGTTTCAGAATGACATTCTGATCCCGGATGTGGAAGGCGGGGAACGGGAAGATTATTTCACCGTTTCAGAGGGTGAAGAAGTCACCCCCTTGAATTGGGATCGGATTCCCTTGATCCCGTTCAAGTACAATAAGCAGGAAATCCCCCTGTTGAACCGGGTGAAAGACCTTCAGGATGCTATCAACACCATGATTTCCGACTTTGAAAACAATATGCAAGAGGACGCACGGAACACCATTCTGATCCTGAAGAATTACGATGGGCAAGACCTTGGGGAGTTCCGGCGTAACCTTGCGGCCTATGGAGCCGTGAAGGTTCGGGAAGATGGTGGGGTTGAAACCCTGACCGTGGAAGTCAAGGCCGAAAATTACAAGGCCATTTTGGAACTGCTGAAGAAGGCCCTGATCAATAATGCCCGTGGATATGATGCCAAAGATGACCGGATGGGGAATAACCCCAACCAAATGAATATCCAATCCATGTATTCTGACATTGACCTTGACGCAAACGGCATGGAAACGGAATTTCAGGCGGCTTTTGAAGAACTGCTGTGGTTCATCAATCAGGATTTGGCGAACAAGGGCAAAGGTGACTTTGAACAGGAAGAAGTCACCGTGATTTTCAACCGGGACATTCTGATCAATGAAAGTGAAGCTATTGACAACTGCGCCAAATCCCAGGGAATTGTTTCTGATGAAACCATTGTGGAACAGCACCCTTGGACAAAGGACGCTGAAGCTGAACTGGAACGGCTGAAGAAAGAAAAGGAAGAAAAGATGGCGGATTATATGGGAGCCTTCCCAAACAATCCGGCCACGGGTTCTTCCGATCCACCTAACGGGGATCAGGGCGGGGATTAAGGGGAGGTTCCCGCCCTTCCTACGCCGGGGCGGGGTTTTCACTCCTGGCCCCTGAAGGTTGCCTTCAACCCCGGCGTTTTATATGGGGTGTTGGTCAAGTGGTTAAGACACCGGCCCTTCAAGCCGGGATCACGGGTTCAATTCCCGTACACCCTACCAGTGGCCGGATCGCTACCGGCTGATTTGGGATCGGCGCTATGACCCAAGAAGAACGACAAGGGCCGCTGAAAACTGCCCGTTCGGGTGTGACAATCTAAGCGGCAAGGCGCACAACAGAAGGGAGGGTTGGCCCGTGAAAAGTGCTGACTATTGGCGGGGCCGGTTCTCCATTCTGGCGGATGCCGCCCACCGGGACACCGGCTCTTATATCAATGACCTTGAAACCATGTACCGGAACGCTGAACGCACCGTTCAAGCTGACCTGGAACGGTGGTATGGGCGCTTTGCTACCAATAACGGGATTAGCCTGACCGATGCCCGGAAGATGTTGACCACCGGCCAAATGGATGAATTTAGGTGGACGGTTGACCAATACATCAAGATTGGCGAACAGGCTAATTTGTCCCCGGAATGGCTGAAGAAGCTGGAAAACGCTTCTGCCCGGTTCCATGTCAGCCGCCTTGAAACCATTCAGCTTCAAATTCAACAGCAAATGGAACTTCTGTATGGCGGACAGCTTGACGGCCTGGATGGGCTGTTGAAAGACGTGGTTTCCAATGGCTACACCCGCACCGCCTTTGAAATCCAGAAGGGCCTTGGTTTGGGGTGGGATATAACCGCCCTGAACCAGCGCAAACTTGAAACTTTACTTTCAAGACCCTGGACGGCGGACGGAAAGACCTTCCGGGATCGCTGTTGGGAAAACAAGGCCAATTTGGTTTCCGGCGTTCAATCCCACCTGACCCAAGGGCTTTTGAGGGGTGACGGGCTTCAGAAGATCACCGATAACATCAAGAAAGAATTTGGGGTTTCCCGGTATAAGGCCGGAAGGCTGGCCCATACGGAGACCACCTACTTCAACGCCCAGGCAAGCCGGGAAACCTACAAGGATTTAGGGATTGAACAAATTGAAATCCTGGAAACCCTTGACCGCCACACCTGTGACCTTTGCGGGGGCCTGGATGGAACGGTGATCCCCCTGGCCCAATATGAACCCGGCGTAACCGTGCCGCCCTTCCACCCAAATTGCCGGGGGACAACGTGCCCCCATTACGCCGATATGAAGGGTGAAAGAGCCGCCCGCAACGCTGATGGGGAAGTGTACTATGTCTCGGCTGATACCACCTATCAGAAATGGTTTGAAACCTTTGTGAAGGGTGGGGACAAATCCGGGTTGACCGCCGCAACCGCTAAAGCTATAATTACAAAGGGCAAGGCTACAACTCCCAAGGAAGCTGAAGCGGATGCCGCCCAATATGCCCAACAGGTGAAATTGCGGGGTGTTACCAACATGGATTCCCTGAATGAAATGACGGGAACTTTGGATCACCTGTATCAGAAATACCCCCAACTGAACCGGCTGAAGGAAATTCAGGTGAAAGTGAACCGTAAGGGTTCCACAATGGCAAGCGCCAATTTCCAAGGGCTTTATCCCCGTTCCAAGTTCATGAATAACCCTGTAACAGAAACCGCCAACTGTTTTGGGGATAGATGGCGGCCCCGTTTGGAAAAGGCGTTGGAAAGCTGGAACCAGCATATTGACCGCCTGATCCAATCCGGCGCACCCAAGGCGGATATTACCAAAGGGAAAAAGGTTATTCAGCAAATTCAAGAAATGCTGAAATTCCCCCGCCACAATGTTATTTATGCCGGGAAAGAAGTTCAATGCACTATTACACATGAATTTGGACACGTTTTGGCGGATCAGCTATGTGGGCAAATCAATCACCGTATGGCAAACCCGGCCTTTGCCTATACTGCTGATAATGTGTTATGGAAGAAGTGTCAACTGATTGATTCAGTTTACCAAAAGGCCATTTCCAGTGGTGACATTTATTCTATTTCCATGTATGGTGCTTCTAACAGCCATGAATTTTTTGCAGAATGTTTCACAATTTATGACATGGGTGAAGAACAGTTGCCCGATTACATTGTGGAAATGTTCAAGGAGGTTTTGGAGCCGTGAAGCAATGTGAAAAATGTATATCCTTGAACCGCTATCCGGCCCCGGATGCGGAAGTGATAGGTTGCCCGGTAAACGATGCCCCAACCTGTTTGGTTTATCCTGAAGGCATACCGGATGAACTGTTGACCGACCAAAAGCCATGCCAATTCTATATTGATGATTGAACCGCCTGAAGGGGCGGTTTTTTCATACCATTTTCACCCGTTGGAACCGTGTGGGTGGAAAAGTAAACGGTTCAAAATCGTGGTTCCTGACCCACGGTAAAAAAGGAAATTCAGAAAGGATGAAAGCCGTATGACCAAGGAAAAGCTGATGGAATGGGGCCTGACTGAAGAACAGGCAACAAAGGTTATGGAGGGCCTGAACGGTTCCTTTGTGACCAAGGCCCGGTTCAATGAAGTGAACACCGAACTGACCAAAGCAAAGGCCACGATCCAGGAACGGGACACCCAGCTTGAAACGCTGAAGAAGTCCGGCGCTGATGCCGCCGCCCTTCAGGAACAGATCACCCAGCTTCAGGCGGACAATGCCCAAAAGGACAAGGATCACGCCGCCGAACTGAAGGCGCTGAAGATTTCCAACGCCGTTGATTTGGCGCTGACCAACTCCAAGGCCAAAAACAACACGGCTGTGAAGGCCCTGTTGGCCGACTTTATCGGCAAGGCTGAAATCGCCGATGATGGAACGGTGAAGGGCCTGGATGATGAAGTGAAGAAGCTGGTGGAAGGCAAGGACACGGCTTTTCTTTTCGACAAGGCCCCGGAAAAGAAGTTCAAGGGAGCCAAACCCGGTGAAAAGGGTGATCACGCTGGTGATCCCACGGAAATGACCCTTGAAAAGTTCCGGGCGCTGTCCCCCATGGAGCGCCACACCTTTTCCATCGAACACCCGGAAGAATACAAAAATCTTTATGGAGGTAATGAGTAATGCCTAACGTCGTATATGACAATTTTTACCTGTCCAATGAGATTGAAGATCAGTTCAATTCCCACCTTGATCTTCAGTCTTTTTGTACGGTAGACAGCACCCTGACCGGCACGGCGGGGATGCTTCGCAAAATCCACAAGTACAAGGCCACGGACGGCACCGAAAAGCTGAATATGGGCGAGGGCAACACCAAGACCATCACGGCGGGTTACACCGAAAAGGAATACCGGATTCTGCTGGCCCAGAACCGGTTCAGCTACTTCGATGAAGAAGCTATGACCGATCCCATGGTGGTGACTACGGGCACCCGCCACGCCGGAACCGACCTGTTCAACACCGTGAACGCTGACATTTACGCCGCCTTCAATGAAGCAACCCTGACCCTTCCCGTGACGGATTTGGGCTTCTATGCCTTCGTGGATGCCGCCGCCACTCTGAACCTGGAAAACCTGGAAGGGGTTTCTTTGTTCACCTTTGTGAACCCGGCTGATATGGCGGCAATTCGGAAGGCCCTGAAGGATGATCTGAAGTTCGTGGAAGCCTTTGCCAAACAGGGCTATGTTGGCACCGTGGGCGGCGTGAACCTTTACACCAAGAAGGACGCTGTTTCCGGCAAGCTGGTTATGGCTACCAAGGAAGCCGTCACCATGTTCAACAAGAAGGGCACCGAGATCGAACAGGATCGGGAACAGAACATCCGCAAGAACACCATCTATTCCCGGAAATACTACCTTGCCGCCATGACGGATGAAACCAAGGCGGTTATGATCGTGACCGGGGCGGCAAAGGCCACCGCTGACACCACCGTGACCGCTGGCAAGTCCTACTATGCCAAGGCCGGGGCGGGCTATATCAAGGTTACGCCGGAAGATGGGGCCAACCCCAAAACCAACGGCTGGTTTGAAATCGGCTAAAGGCGGGTGATCAGCTATGCGGGATGATGTGGTTGCCCTGTTGGATGCCTTGGGTGTTGCCGGGGCCGGGGATGATCCCTTCATCCCCTATCTGATCAACAGCGTGACCGAACGGGTGAAGAATGAAACCAACCAACCGGAAATCCCGGAAGGCTTGCATTGGCTGACCGTGGAATTGGTGGTTGGCGAATATCTGACCTTCAAGAAGAACGCCGGACAGCTTGACATGAACGGCCTGGATTTTGAAGCGGCAATCAAGCAAATCCAGGAAGGTGACACCAACACGGTTTTTGCCACGGGGGAAGGGAGCCTGACACCGGAACAGCGGTTGGAACTGCTGATTGCCCGGTTGACCCGTGACAGAAGCCGTGAATTTATCCGATACAGGCGGTTGGTGTGGTGAATGCCCACCGGAAGGCCCTGGAACGGTTGTGGAAGGATCGGTGTTCCTTCTATGTTCAGCAGGAAGTCACCGATCCTGACACCAACCTGACTGACTTTCAGGAAGTGCCGCTTCTGGAAGATCAGCCGTGCAAGCTGTCCTTTGAAAACCTGTCCACCACCGATGAAAACCATGTTGCCACAATGGCCCAGGCCGTCAAGCTGTTTCTGTCCCCGGATGTGGTGATCCCGCCCGGTTGTAAAATCGTGGTTCACCGTTTCAATAAACTTGAACGGGAATTTATCTATTCCCAAAGCGGGGAAGCCGGGGTTTTCTCCAATCACCAGGAAATCACCCTGGCCCTGTGGGATGGGTGGGCCTGATGGGACGGGGTTGGGGCCGTGCGGACTTCCAAGCCCTGAAGGACTTGGAACAGCGGCTTGACAAGCTGGAAAAAACGGACTTTGACCGGTTTTGCCGGGAAGCCGCCGCCGATATTGCGGGCCGTCTGTTGGCGAAAGTCAAGAAGCGCACCCCGGTTGGGGTGGTGCCCAAGGACATTTACGACAACAAAAAAAGCACCGTCACCGTGGTTGGCGCAAGCGGCAAGAAGCGCAAATTTTCAAGCCGGGAAAGCGCCATTTATCAACAGTATTGGGCCGGTTACACCGGGGGCACCTTGCGGGATGCGTGGGTGATCCTTCCTGTGGAAAAGGTGGGCAACACCTACACCGTAACCATTGTAAACGCCACGGAATATGCGTCCTATGTGGAGTACGGGCACCGGCAAAGGCCGGGGCGGTATGTGCCCGCATTGGGCAAGAGCCTGAAGGCAAGTTGGGTGAAGGGGCGTTTCATGCTGACCATTTCCGAACAGGAATTGGAAACCCAGCTTCCCGCCCTTCTGGAACAAAAACTTTACACGCTGTTGAAGGGGGTGTTCTGATGCTGAATGACATTATCACGGGAATTGCAAAGGCATTAGGCACCACCTTTGGGGATGAATTTAGGGTTTATAAAAACGATGTGAAGCAAGGTTTGAAAGAACCTTGTTTTTTTATCGCCACGCTGAAACCGGAACAATCCCCCCTTCTTGGGGATCGGGCCATTTGGCGGAACCCCTTTGATATTCACTATTTCCCCAAGGACGGCGGCACCAATGCGGAACTGTATGACGTGGCCTATCAGCTTATGTATTGCTTACGCTATATCACCATTCCTTGTGGGGATATGTTGCGGGGCACGTCAATCAGTTATGAAGTGGTGGACGGCGTTCTTCATTTTTTCGTCAATTACAATCTGATCGTCAACATCCCCAAGGAACTTCCCACCATGGAAACCTTGGAGATTGACCAACACACAAAGAAAGGGTGATCTGATGGCTACCAAAAAGCCCGCTGACGGCACCGAGGGAAAGGCCCCGGTGACGTATAGCAAGGAACAGATTTTGACCTTCAAGAAGTTCAGCACCCGCCGCGACCTTCTGACGGTCAAGCTGGATGAAAACCAGCGCTACACCATGGATCAGGTGGAAGCCGTGATCCGGGACTTCATGACCCCGAAAGGGAAGAAAGGCAAGGTGAACTGATATGGCCCTTGGTGGCGGCACCTTCCTGGTGCAGAACAAAATTCTTCCCGGCGCTTATATCAACTTCATTTCCGTCCCCTACGCAAGCGCCACCCTGTCTGATCGTGGCTATGCCACGATTGCCCTTCCTATGAGTTGGGGGCCTGAAGGGAAGATGTTCACGGTGGAGTTGGCCGACTTCATCAAGAACAGTCAGAAAATTTTCGGCTACGCCTACACCGCCCCGGAACTTTTGCCCATGCGGGAGATTTTCAAGACGGCGAAAACCGTTCACTTCTACCGCCTGAACATGGACGGCAAAAAGGCCGTTTGCACCTTGGGGCCGGGGGAAACTCCCACCCCGATTGCTACCGCCAAATATCCCGGTGTGCGGGGGAACGATGTGCGGATCGTGATTGAAGCGGCGGAAGAATACACGGACGAAAACCCCGTGTATGACGTTTCCACCTACCTTGGGATCGTGCCCGTTGACCGGCAAGAGAAGGTTTCTACCATCACCGATCTGAAGGACAATGATTTCGTGGTGTGGAATGAGGGCGGCACTTTGGCCCTGACCGCTTCCATGCCCCTGACCGGTGGTGAGGATGGAGCCGTGGAAGATGCGGCCCACCAGTTCTATCTTGATCAGGCGGAAGGCTACAACTTCAACGCCATGGGCTGTATGTCCACCGATCCCATTATCAAGGGCCTGTATGCGGCCTTCTGTAAGCGTATGCGGGACGATGTGGGCAAGAAGTTCCAGGTGGTGGTATCTAATCACCTTGCGGACTATGAAGGCGTTGTGAGCGTCAAGAACGGCCTGGACGGCGAGGATGAAGAAACCGCCGCCCTGATCCCGTGGGTGACGGGCGTGGTGGCCGGAACCGCCGTGAACAAGTCCGCCACGAACAAGAACTATGATGGGGAATATACCATCGACACCCGGTATAGTCAGACGGAACTGGAAAACGGGATCAAGGAAGGTTCCTTCATGTTCCACATGGTGGATGAAAAAGTGAATGTCCTGACCGACATTAACAGCTTCATTTCCATCACGGACGAAAAGTCCGGGGACTTTTCCAGCAACCAGACGATCCGGGTTCTGGATCAGATCGCCAATGATATTGCCGTTCTGTTCGGCAAGAAGTATATTGGCAAGGTTCCCAATGATGCGCCCGGACGGATCAGCCTGTGGAACGACATTGTAAAGCACCACCAGCAGCTTCAGTCTATCCGGGCCATTGAGAACTTCAGCCCGGAGGACGTGACGGTTGAAAAGGGTGACACCAAAAAGGCCGTTGCCGTTACGGACTACGTTTCCCCGATCAACGCCATGGAACAGCTTTACATGGTTGTTTGGGTTCAGTAAGAAGGGAGGGAATAAACCTTGAACTGGAATGGAACGCCTATCATGCACCCCAAGGATTCCGTCTTTGCGGCCCTTGCGGAGTGTTTCGTCACCATTGACGATGTGCGGTATAACTTCATGCAGGCTATCAACCTGGAAGCCCATTTTGAGAAGAACAAGACGGAAGTTCCCATTTTGGGCAAGACCGGCAAGGGCAACAAGGCCACCGGCTGGAAGGGCACCGGTTCCGCCACCTTCCACTATAACACGTCCATTTTCCGCCAAATGATGGAGCGGTACAAGAACACCGGCGTGGACGTGTATTTCGACATTCAGATCACCAACGAAGATCCCACGTCCGCCGCTGGACGGCAAACCGTCATTCTGAAGGATTGCAACATCGACAGCGCCCTTCTGGCAAAGTTTGACGCTGACGCTGAATATCTGGATGAAGATATGGACTTCACCTTTGAGGATTTCGAGATGCCGGAAGTGTTTAATCACTTGGATGGCATGGTTTAACCGGACACCAGCCCCCGCCCACGTTCAGCGGGCGGGGGTTGAATATTAACTTTCAACAAACAGGAGGAATTCAACAATGAGTAACACCCTGTCCGCATTTTTGGCGGAAAACGCCTTGACGGTGGATCACATCAAGTTCCCCGCTTCCCCCCGGTTCCTGGACGAAAAGAAGAAGCCCATGCTGTGGGAGATCAAGACCATTTCCGCCACGGAAGATGAAGCCTTGCGGAAGTCCTGCGCCAAGCGGGTTCCCGTCCCCGGCAAGAAGAATCAGTATCAGCGGGAAACCGACTATGATATGTACCTTGGGAAGCTGGCCGTGGCCTGTACGGTGTTCCCTGACCTGAACAACGCCGATCTTCAGAACAGCTATCACGTCATGGGCGGGGAAGCACTTCTGAAGGCCATGCTGACCCCCGGCGAATACGCCGAATACGTTTCCAAGGTGCAAGAAGTTTGCGGGTTTGACACCACCCTTCAGGATGAGGTTGACGAAGCAAAAAACTAATTCGTGAAGGTGATGGGGAAGCAAACATCTGTTACTATTGCCTTCACGAACTTCACATTTTACCCCATGAATTTTTCGCCTTGCCCCGGAAGGAGCGGGCTTTTGTGATCGCCGCCATTGATGAACGGGTGGAGCATGAAAAGCAGAAGGCGAAAGAACTTGAACGCAAAAACCGCCGTGGCGGGCGGAAGGGCCGGAAACACTGACCCTTCCGCCGCAAGGCGGATTTTTAAGGTGGTGATCCTATGGCTACGATTAAAAGCGCCCTGTCCCTGTATGACGGAATGAGCGGCCCCCTGAAGAACATTCACACGGCCTTGAACATTGTTCTGAATAGCTTTGAAGCGGTTCAAGACGCTTCCGGGAACGTGATCGACACTTCCGCCATTCAGGAAGCCCGTGAAGAATTGGCAAGGGCCGGAAGTCAACTGGATCAGATGGAACAGAACATCCGGGAAGCCGAACAGGCCCAGGATCAGTTCAACGGTAGTGTTCGGGAAGGAGCCAACGCCGCTGATTCTTTGGGAAGCAAGCTGAAGGGCATTTTGGCAACCGTGGTGAGTATCGCCGGGGTGAAATCGGCCCTTGGATGGGCGCAAGAAAATATGAAGCTGGCCGACACCCAACGCAACGCCGAAAACCAGCTAAAAGCGGTTTTGGCGAACATGGGTGTTGAAGATATTGAAATCCCCGTTACAGTTGACACCGGGGATGCAGTAAAAACCCTGAATAATATTGAAAATAATTTGGAAGCGTTGAACAGTCCCCAAGTCATTGTTGACACTTCCAATGCTATAAACGCCTTAAACCGGTTCAACCGGGTTTCCAATAGGCTTGATGGTTCGGCCATTGACACGACCTTGAATCTGGACAATGGGGAAGCCATGCAAGCCGCCATGGAATATGACGATTGGGCTAACCGGACGGACGGGAACACCATTCAGAACACCCTCCTTTTGAATGGCCCGGATCAGCCGGGAAACATGGAAGCCGCCCTGGCCCTGAACACGGGCGGGGCTGTTGCGGCCTATGATGATTTCGTCAATACTGTGGACGGGAACACGATCACCGCCACTGTGGCCGTGGACAATTCCCAAGCAATCAGCGCCTATGACGCTATCACCGCCAAAGCGTCTGAAATTCAGGGCCGGGGCATTTACGGTGATGAAGCCATGATTGCCGGTGCCGCTGAATTCGCCACCTACTTTTCGGACGCTGAAGCCATTATGTCCATGATGGACACCCTTTCCAACTACGCCATGGGCATGACCGGGGGCGGGGCCATTGATGCAACCGCCATGGTGGACTATGCCACCAATCTTGGTAAGATCATGACCGGTGCCTATGACGCTATGACCAAGAAGGGCTTTGAATTCACGGATGCCCAAAAAGCCGTGATTGAAGGCACCGCCACCCACGCCCAATATGTGGAAGCCTTGGGTGAAGATTATCAATCCATGTCGGAAGATATGCGGGCGGCAACCGTGATCAATAGCATTATTGCGGAAAGTTGGGATGGCCTGTATGAAGCCATGTCCAACACCCCTGAAGGGAAAATCATTCAATTCCAGAACCGCTTTGGTGATTTGCGGGAAGTGTTGGGAAACCGGGTTTACCCCGCCGCCTTGCAATTTTTTGACGTATTTGAACGACATTTCCCCCAAATTGAACAACTTTTGACGGTGTTTTCTGATGGCGTTTCCGGGTTGATCATTGTGCTGACCTGGATTGCAGAAGCCGCCCTGAATGTGGCTTCTGTTATCGTGGATAATTGGGGCTGGATTGGCCCGATTATTGGCGGGGTTGCGGCGGCGCTGTTGGTTTACTATGGGGCACAACTGGCCGTGAACACAATCACCGGAATTTCCACGGCTTTACTTCATGCCCACGCCTTTGCCGAACAGGTAAAGGCCGCTTCAACTATGATGGCAGCGGGGGCCACCTTTGCCGAAACATCGGCCCAATATGGCCTAAATGCGGCCCTGTACGCTTGTCCCATTATGTGGATCGTCATGCTGGTGATTGCCCTGGTGGCCGTGTTCTATGCCGCCGTGGCGGCGGTCAACAAATTTGCCGGAACCAGCGTTTCCGCCACCGGTATAATTTGCGGCGTATTTATGGCGGCGCTTGCCTTCATCGGGAACCTGTTCGTGGCCCTGTGGAATATCGCCGTTGACGTGTTCGTGCTGATCTACAATTTGGTTGCCACCGTGGCAAACTTCATCGGAAACGTATTCACTGATCCCGTTGGAGCCGTGGCCCGCCTGTTCTTTGATTTGGCGGACACGGTTCTTGGTGTACTTCAAACTTTGGCCGGTGCCATTGATGCCATTTTCGGTTCCAATTTGGCCGGGGCGGTTCAAGGCTGGCGTGATTCCCTTGGTGGTTGGGTTGATGAAACCTTTGGCAAGGGCGAAGAAGTCATGGAGAAAATGAACGCCGATGATATGAAGTTGGGCCGGTTCGAGTACGGGCAAGCCTTTGATCTTGGGTACAAATTCGGTGAAGGAATTGAAGATACCATCGGCGGATTGTTCAAGACCCCCACCCTGGATGAAATGGGCCTGGATTCCCTGGACGCTTTTAATCTTGGAAACACCCTGGATGGGGTATATGGCAACACCGGGGACACCGCCGCCAATACTGCCGCCGCCGCTGACACGCTGGACTATATGGATGAAGATTTGGCGTGGATGAAAGATATTGCCGAACGGGAAGCAATCAACCGTTACACCACGGCGGAAATCAAAGTGGAACAGCACAATGAAAACCACATTTCCAAGGACACTGACCTTGATGGGGTTATGGAAGCCTTCTGTTTCGACTTTGCGGAAAAGCTGGATGTTTCGGCGGAAGGGGTACATGAATAATGGCTTACAAAATGTACATTGCCGGGGCTTTAATGCCCATTACCCCTTCCAAAGTGAAGGTGAAAATCAACAATCAGAACAAGACCCTGACCCTGATCAGCGGGGAAGAAATCAACATCCTGAAGGAAGCAAAGCTGACAGACGTTTCCTTTGACGTGGTTCTTCCCCAAGTTCCCTATCCGTTCACCAACGGCGGCGCACAAAGCGCCGATTATTATTTGAGCCTGTTTGAACGGCTGAAGCAAAGCAAGACCCCGTTTCAATGGATTTTGAACAGGAGCCGCCCGGACGGGGTGGCCCTGTTCTATTCCAATCTGACCGTTGGCCTGGAAGATTACCAAATTACGGACGATGCCAAAGAAGGCTTTGATCTGACCGTTTCGGTCAAGCTGAAACAATACCGGGCCTTTGGCACTAAAACGGTTCAGATCACCCCTTCCCCGGCCCCGTCCCAACCGGCCACCGCCACGGTACAAGAACCCCCACGGGAAACAACCAGCGCCCCCAAAGCGGCGAACTACACCGTGAAATCCGGGGATTGCTTGTGGAATATCGCAAAGAAGCAGTTGGGGGACGGTTCCCGCTGGAAGGAAATCTATGAACTGAACAAGGATAAAATCAAGAACCCCAACCTGATTTATTCCGGCCAATCTCTAACCATGCCCTGACTGAAGGGGGTGTTCCTTTGGGCGCTGAAATCTTGATTCAACACGGTTCAACAATTCAATATCCCGCCGTGGTAGAAGGCGCAAAGCTGACTTTGGAGCGAAAGGGCACCCCCGGCAAGCTGACCTTCACCGTTGTGAAGGATTCCAAGCTGAACTTCCAGGAAGGTGATCCCGTAAAGCTGACCCTGGACGGAACCCCCATGTTCTATGGGTTCGTGTTCATCAAAAGCCGGGATAAGGACGGCACCATTGATGTGACGGCCTATGACCAACTGCGCTATCTGAAGAACAAGGACACGATCACGGAAGAAGGGCTGAAGGCTTCCGATCTTCTAAAGCGGATCGCCACGGATTTTCGGTTGAACCTTGGAACCGTGGAAGATACCGGCTACACCATGGAAACCGTGGTGGAAGAAAACCAAACCCTATTCGACATGATCCAGAACGCCCTTGACGAAACCCTGTTGAACACCGGGAAGCTATATGTCCTGTATGATGATGTTGGAAGCCTGACACTGAAAGACATAAATTCCATGAAAACCAACCTTCTGATTGACATGGAAGCGGCGGAAAACTTCAGCTATTCTTCCAGCATTGACGATGCCACCTACAACAAGATCAAGCTGGCCTTCAACAATGAAAAGACCGGCAAGCGGGAACTGTATGTGGCCCAGGACGGGGAGAAGATCAACCAATGGGGTGTTCTTCAGTATTTTGAAGAAATTCAGACCGCAACGGGAGCCGCCGCAAAGGCGGAAGCCATGCTGGCCCATTATGACCGTAAAACCCGCAAGCTGACAATCAAAAACGCTTTTGCCCGCCCGGATATTCGGGCGGGTTCTGCTGTCATGGTTTCCTTGAACTTGGGTGACATTATCGCCAATCAATATTTGATGGCGGAAAAGGTGGTTTTCACATTCAAGGAAGATGAAAACATGATGGATTTAACATTGGTTGGGGGTGAATTTGTTGCCTAACGCTGTTGAACTTGTAAAGCAAGCCGCCGTGGAAGCTGTGGAAGCCACCAAGCCGGTTCAATACCTGTTCGGGAAGGTGATTTCTGTTTCCCCCCTGAAAATCCAGGTTAGCGCAAAATCCATTTACACGGAAAAAATGCTGATCCTGACCCGAAACGTCACTGATTTTGAAGTTGATATGACGGTGAGCCATATCACGGAAAACCGGGCCGGTGGTTCCGGTGATCCGGCGTTCGCGTCCCATAACCACGAATACAAGGGGAAGAAAAAGTTCAAAGTCCACAACGCCCTGATCGTGGGGGATGAAGTGGTTTTGGGACGGGTGCAAGGCGGCAAGCGGTTTGTGGTGCTTGACCGGATCAAGCCGATTCCTGAACTGAAGGGGGAATGGCTATGATCCCGCAAAACGGGGACGATCTACGGCAAGATTTTGTTTTCACCACGCTTCCAAGCCGAACCCTGAAAATGGATCACGATTGGAAAACAATCACCGGCACCATTGACCAAATCCAGGCCGTAGAACAGGCCGTGTTCCTGATCCTGACCACTGAACGCTATCAATGGTTGATTTTCTCTTGGGATTACGGCGTGGAATTGCAAAACCTGATTGGCAAAGACCCGGAATATTGTATTCCTGAAATCGAACGCCGGATCAGGGAAGCTCTTCTTCAAGATGATAGGATCACGGCGGTTGAAAACTTTGAATTTGAACTGAACAAACGGAAGGTGTTGACCACCTTCACCGTGATCAGCATTTTTGGCAATATCAATGTGGAAAAGGCGGTGGAAATCTGATGTATGAACATATCACCTATGATGGGCTGATCAAACGGATGATTGAACGGGCGCTGACCCATAACAAAAACCTGGACAGCCGGGAAGGTTCCCTTCTATTTCTGGCTGAAGCGCCCGCCGCCGTGGAACTTCAAAACCTGTATATTGCCCTTGACAACATCCTTCAGGAAACCTTTGCGGATACTGCAAGCCGGGAATATCTGATTTTGCGGGCAAAGGAACGGGGCCTGTCTCCCACCCCGGCCACCCCCGCCGTGTTGGAAATGACGATCACCCCGGCTGATCTTTCCCTTCCCATGGGGGAACGGTTTTCCATCGGGGAACTGAACTATTATGTTTCCAAAGAGGTTGGCGGCGGGGTGTATGAAATCACCTGTGAAACCCTTGGGGAAGCCGGGAATGAATACGGGGCAACCGTGATCCCTATTGAATACATAGAAGGGTTGGAAACGTGCCAAATCACGGCCCGCCTGATTCCCGGCGAAGATGAAGAAGATACAGAGGTTTTCCGGCAACGGTATTTTGACGGGCTGAACCTTCAGGCGTTCGGCGGCAACCGGGCGGACTACTTGCAAAAGGTGAACGCTATCCCCGGCGTGGGCGGCGTGAAGGTTTACAGGGCATGGAACAGCGATATTGCCCCTTCTGAACTGATGCCCCCGGAAGAAGCCGGGGAATGGCTGGATTCCTTGACCGGCGTTCCCCCCAATATTTTGACGTGGTTACAAGTGGTTTACCACGCCGGAAAGAACAGCCTTTTGACCGTTGGCGGCACCGTCAAGCTGGTGATCATTGACAGCACTTTTTCCACTCCGTCTGACACCCTGGTTGATACCGTTCAGACGGCCATAGACCCCACGCAGAACGCCGGGGAAGGGGTGGGTATTGCACCTATCGGCCATGTGGTGAAGGTATTCCCTGTGGCCCCGGAAACGCTGGATTTGGCGTTTTCCCTGTACTATCAGCGGGGGTGGACATGGGACGATGTGAAGCCCTACGCTGAAGAAGCCGTCAACGGCTACTTCCTGGAAATGGCCCAGGGGTGGGCGGATCAGGAAGAAGCCCTGATTGTCCGGGTTAGTCAGCTTGAAAGCCGCCTGTTAAGTGTTCCGGGGATTTTGGATGTAGCCAACACCAAGATCAATGGAGTGGCGGCAAATTACAATTTGCCGATTGACACCATTCCAATCCTTGGAGCCATGACAGCGGAAACGGCCACGATTGCCGGGGCATAAGGGGTGAAGGAATGGAAAGAAAGCTGATCAACTACTTGCCCTATCAAGTCTGGGAATTTCGGGAATATCAAGGGATCACCACCGGGGAACAGCCGGAATTTGAATTGGCGTGGGACGCACAAGAAGAAGTTTTCGTCAATCAGTTTGTTGACACGGCTTTAGACTATGGTTTGAGCCGGTGGGAAAAGATGCTGAAGATTTTCCCAAAGGGAACTGACACCCTGGAAACCAGAAGGGCACGGATCAAAGCAAAGCTGAACAATTTTGTTCCCTATACGATCCGGGTTTTGGCCCAAATGCTGACAGCCATTTCCGATGGTGAACCCTTTGAACTGACCCTTGAACCCGGAACCTATTTTTTATCAATCACCACCCATTGGGGCGCAAGCGGCCAAATTGAAGGGCTGGAATACCTGATCAACAACATTGTTCCCATGAATATTGCGATTAACGCCGGGAACAAATTGACCTGTTCCGCTGAAGGGCTTATCCCTATTGCTTGTGGGGTATGCGTGGCGGAATTTTTCTTTATCACCAACGATTGGCGGGAACGCCCTGTTATCCAGGGAACGGCCATGATTGGCGGCACGGCCCCCGGCGTGGAAACCTTGTTTATCACAAATGACAGTCAAGAGGTTCACACGGTCAAGGGTTCGACCCGTCAAGGCGGCGGAACGGTGAACAGCGCAACGGTGGTGATTACCAATGACTTCAATGAACATTTCACGATAAACGGGGCCGGTTCCATTGGGGCCGGTGTTGCTACGGCGGATTTCATTGGGGTAAATGATGAATGAAAGGACTGAACAAAGTTGGCTGAATTTTCTAAGCTGGTAGTGACCAAAAAGGGCCAAGCCCTGATCGCCAAAATGCTTGCGGGCACGGCCACGGACATTGACTTCACCAAGGTTGCCGCTTCTGATGCGGAATATCAGGTGGAAGAACTGGAAAGCCTGGACAACCTGAACGGGATCATGCAGGAAGCGGAAGTTTCCCGCAAGTCCCGGACAAATGAAGTGGCGGTCAAGGTGGAAACCGCTTTCAGCAACATGAAGTTGACTGTGGGCTATCACATGAGGGTTTTGGGCTTGTATGCCCGTGATCCCGATGATGGGGAAATCCTGTATGCCGCCTGTGTGGAACTGTCCGGGAATTGTTATATGCCGCCCTATAACGGGATCACGGTTTCCGGGGCCTATATCCAGCTTGTCACCACGGTTGGCAACGCCGATCAGGTGAATTTGGAAGTGAACCCCGCCGCTATCGCCACGATTGGCGACATTCAGTATTTACAGGAACAGATCAGTGAAATTGAACTTTTCATTGGTATGGGTGAAGGCGGCGGCAAAGGGCACATTTCCGCTTCCGTCACCGATGCTGAAGGGGTTCACGGGTTGCGGTTCAACAATGATGAACTTCAGGTGAAAGACGGTGAAGGGAATTGGAAATCCGCTGGCGGCGGGGCCGATGCTGTTTCCGCCCATAATGAGGATGAACAAGCCCATGCCGATATTCGGCAAGCGGTAAAAAATGCCCAAGAAGCCGCTGACAAGGCCGCTGAAGCTATTTCCAAGATCGCCTTTACGGTGGACGTGGTGCCCACGCAAAACGGAACCTTGACCTATACAGGCGGCGTTCTGACCCCTTCCTGGAACAGCTTCAACCCGTCTACCTTGGAAATCAGCGGCCAAACCAGCGGAACGGATGCTGGAACCTACAACGCTATTTTCACCTTGAAAGAAGGCTATACTTGGGCGGATGGCACGAAAACCCCCAAGACGGTTCCTTGGACGATTGGACGGGCTACCGTGGCCGTGCCCACCCAAAGCGGAAACCCCGCCTATACCGGACAGGCGCAAAGCCCCACTTGGAGCGGATATGATACCGCCAAAATGAGCGTTGGCGGAACAACCACCGGAACTGATGCCGGTACATATCCGGCCACCTTCACCACCGGCCCGAACTACCAATGGCCGGATGGAAGCACTACGGCAAAAACGGTCAACTGGACAATCAGCAAGGCGGCGGGAAGCCTGACCCTGAATAAAACTTCTATGACTTTGAGCGCCGCCACGCTGTCCAGCACGATCACGGCAACACGGGCCGGGAATGGGGCCATTTCCGCCGTTTCCAGCGCCCCCAGCGTGGCTTCTGTGAGCGTGTCGGGGAATATCATTACTGTGACCGGAAAGGCCGCAGGATCGGCCACAATCACTGTCAGCGTGGGTGAAGGAGCCAACTACAACGCCCCCGCCAACAAAACGTGTTCCGTAACGGTGACTTTGCCCACCAAGACCCTGAACAGTAACAGTTGGGCCACGGTGAAGGAAGCGTCTGACGCTGGAACCGGGGCCAACTATTGGGCGGTTGGTGATACCAAAGCCGTTACCTTGAACGGGACTGTTCAGGGGTTCACTTTCTCCAATGTGACTGTGAACGCCTTCATTATCGGCTTCAACCACAACAACACCCGTGAGGGCGGAAACCGTATTCATTTCCTGATTGGCAAGATCAGCGGGAAAGATGTGGCCTTGTGTGATAGTAAATATGGCAACACCGGGACGGATGCCGGTTTCCGTATGAACCAGAGCAACAGCAACGCCGGTGGATGGAACGGAAGCTATATGCGGAAAACGGTGTTGGGCAACAGCGGAAGCCCCGCCAATCCCCCGGCCAATAGCCTGATGGCGGCTTTACCGGCTGATTTGCGGAATAACATGAAAACCACCACCAAATACACGGACAACACCGGCAACGCGCAGAACAACGCTTCTTCTGTCACCGCCACCACGGATTACCTTTTCCTTCTGGCAGAGTTTGAGGTATTCGGAACCCGAAACTATGCAAATAGCGCCGAACAGAATTACCAAAAGCAGTATGACTATTTCAAAGCTGGCAATTCCAAGATTGCCAATAATCATACGAACACCGGTTCGGCGGTTTGGTGGTGGTGCCGTTCCCCTTATTACAACCTTACCTTTACCTTCCTATGCGTGTGGACTGACGGCACCAACTACACCGCTAACGCCTACTATTCGGCGGGGGTGCGGCCCGGCTTTTCCGTCTAATCCCCCGCAGGATGATCCCGCCCCAATCCCGCCCCCGCAAGGGGGCGGACGGGACGGCCCCCGAAAAAAACCGGCCCGATAGGGCCGGAACATATCGGGCGCGTAAGCGCCCGCGAAAATTTTTAATTTTTGCCCTTTTCCCTGTTCGGCCTAAAATGCTATCACTTGACAGGTTTTTGACAGCATACAAAAGCAAAAAATAGTCATATAATGCCCCTATGCAATATTTAGGGGGTTGAACTATGGCAACAGATAAGCGGGTATTCACCTTGCGTCTGTCAAATGAAGTGTTTGACAAGATTGGTGTTTTAGCGACCAATGAACACCGATCCTTGACAAATTACATTGAATTTGTGCTTTTGAAACATCTTGAAGATGTTGAACGGGAACACGGCCCGATCAGGGTTGAAGAAGCAGAATAAGGGATGAAACTATGTCCGTACTGAAGCAAAAGCGAACTACAAGCAAGGCGGAATTCATCAACACCGCCAATCAAATCTATGTCGAAACCCTAAACTTCCTGACCCGCCTTTCTGCCCGATATTCCCGCTTGTTAGCTGAACCGGTTGCAAAGCTGGCCGGGGAAATCATTGATCATGCGGAAAAGGCCAACAGCATTTTCCCTTCTGATATTCAGCGGGTGGAAATGAGGAAGGCCCACTTGCTTGAAGCACGGGCTTCCCTGATGGCGTTAGACGTTCGGTTGACGCATTGTTATTTGATTTGCAATCAGAACCCGGAAGGATGCTTTACCACGGCGGCGGGGAAACCCGTGAAACCCAAAGACGCTGAAGAAAAGCTGGACAAGATGGCCCAAAGCCTTGGGGAACTGATCGACAAGGAAAACGAACTCTTGAAAGGAGCCATAAAGAGTGTTGGACAGCGGTTGAAAAGTTAAGTTCAAAAATTGGGTGTGCAACTGAAAATGTGTCGTTCGGCGGTTTGGTGGTGGTGCCGTTCCCCTAATTACAACAATACCAATAACTTCCAATGCGTGTGGACTGACGGCAACAACAACAACAATAACGCCTACTATTCGGCGGGTGTGCGGCCCGGATTTTGCAAATATACACGGTTACATGGAGTAGCGGAAAACCGGCTTTTCAGTTTTCAGGTGAAAGACAACCGATGTAAAAGGAGTTGTACTCCCCTGGGTGGAAATCCCTAAAACTGCCCTTTGATGCCCTTACACGGACGCTTCTTGCATGGTGGGGGATGTGCCTGACCCCATTTCATGTGCAAGGGCAAAGCAGATTAGACGGCACCCAACAAGACATCTGTACAAAGGAGCGAATACCTTTTTATGAGCAGTCAAGAGCGGCGGGAAGGCCGCTATCAACGCCGACAAGCACGGCGGCAAGCGAAAAAGAAAGCCCGTTCTGATGCCCTTGGGCCTGTTGGGAAAGTCTTTTCCTATCACAAAATGTTCCGTTATGGCCGGAAGTGTTGTAACGGGGTTCGGTGGAAACAAAGCGTTCAAAACTTTGAATTGCACCTGTTTTCCGGGACAGCAAAACGGCGGCGGGAAGTGCTGGATGAAACATGGAAGCCCAAGGGATGTGTTCACTTCACGTTATGCGAACGGGGGAAGGTTCGTCCCATTGATGCGCCCCACGTCACGGATCGGCAAATCCATAAAACCCTATGTAATGAAGCCTTGGTTCCCCTGTATAGCCCCGGAATGATTTATGATAACGGGGCAAGCCAACGGGGGAAGGGCTTGCATTGGCATTTTCGGCGGATGAAACAACAGCTTGCGTGGCACTTCCGGCGCTATGGGCGGGAAGGGGCCGTTCTTCTGATCGACTTGAAAGGGTTCTTCCCCAATGCGCCCCATGCGCTAATTTATCAGCGCCACCAGCAGTTGATCCTAAACCCGGAATTGCGGGAATTGGCTGACCGAGTGATCCAATATTCCCCATGCCCAACACCGGGCCGGGGGATGCCTTTGGGTGTGGAGCCGTCACAACAGGAAATGGTTGCCCTTCCAAGTTCCGTGGATAACTGGATCAAATGTCAAGCCGGGGTTCATTGTGCGGGCCATTACATGGATGATTATTACATCATTCTTCCTGATGTGGAACGGCTGAAGAAACTTGGACATGAAATCGTTCGGCGGTTTGAAGCCTTGGGGATCAGGGTGAACAAGCGCAAGTGTAAAATCATTCCCTTGACCAAGCCTTTCCGCTGGTGCAAGGCCCGGTTCACCTTGACCGAAACAGGAAAGATCAAAGTCAATGGGAGCCGGGACGGGATCAAGCGGGCACGGCGCAAGCTGAAGCTGTTTCATAGGGAATTTGTTGCAGGAAAACGGGATTTCAAAGACATTGAACAGTATATGGAATGTCAAGCGGCCTATTACCGCAACTTTAATGACCATGGACGGCTTTTGCGTTTGCGGCGGTTGTATCATGCAATCTTTTTTGGAGGTAAGGACAAATGTTCAGAATTACAAAAAGCGGGGCCGTCATTGGCATGACGGAAACCCCCAACTATATCAAGCAACAGGAAAATGGATGTTTTGCCCTTTGCCCGGAGCCGTTGGCTTCGGGCATTGTCTTTGAGGGGGCGGTTTATCACCTGATGGGGCGGGAAGCCCTGGACGGGGTGGAAACCGTCATGCTGGAAGAAACGGATGCCGGGACGGAAATCACCAAGGCCACCGAAACGGGCGGGATCATGTTCGTCACGATGGCGGAAGCCGGGAACATTGACGATGTGACAGCGGCGGAACACGCTGACCTGTTTTCCCCGTGGGCCTATCCGGTAAACTACATCAAAGATCAGATCAGGCGGCACAACGGGGCCTTGTATCGGTGTTTGTCGGATCACACATCCCAAGCTGATTGGACACCGGACACCGCCCCCAGCCTTTGGGTTGGCATTTCCGATCCGGCTGAAGAATGGCCTAAATGGGGCCAACCCGTGGGCGCGCATGACAGCTACAACACCGGGGACAAGGTTTCCCATGATGGGAAGCATTGGATCAGCAACACGGATGGGAACGTGTGGGAACCCGGCGTGTATGGATGGACAGAGGAAACCGCCGATGGAACATAAAAACTATATCGCCCGAAAACGGGCACGGTTCGATTCTGTTTCCGGCCCGGTCAATATTCCGTATGGAACCCCCCTTCAGGTGGAAGGGGATTTTTTATGCCTGGATGGAACCCCCCTTTGTTACCCTGAAAGCCAAACTTCCCTTGACTTTTTCAGTCAGAACGATGATGGGAACGGCCTTCAGCGTGGGAAGCTGGTTGGGGCTATCCTGTCCAAGCTGGAAAAGCGGGACAAAAACCACCAGAACAGGTGGAACAAGGTTTGGGCCGATCCGCTGTGTCAGAGATACAGACGGGCCGAACATGAAGAACACTGGATTTGGAACCCGGATTTCTTCAGCGCCCCGGTGCTGGACTTGCGGCGTATTGCCGCCCTGATTGGAGCATAGCCACGGAAAAAGGCCGTAAAAGCCCCCACAAGCCCCGTTTGCTTGTGGGGGTGTAGTTTCATGGGGACAACCGCAAACGGGGCTTGTGGCCCGTCTGTGGCCCAAATACAGGCCGCATAGCGGCAAAGAAAGGAATGGACAATATGAAATCTGGAATTACTACCGTGATCGGGGTGATCGGGGGAATGATCGCTTCCCTGTTCGGCGGTTGGGATGCCGCCTTGGTAACGCTGATCATTTTCATGGGCGTGGATTATGTCACCGGCCTGATCGTGGCCGGGGTATTCCACAACAGCGAAAAAACCAAGAACGGGGCCTTGGAAAGCCGTGCCGGGTGGAAGGGCCTTTGTCGGAAGGGCGTGACCCTGTTGGTAGTGCTGGTGGCTTGCCGCCTGGATTTGGTTATGGGTTCTAATTTTATCCGGGATGCCGTGGTGATCGCCTTCATCGCCAACGAAACCATTTCCATCATTGAGAACGCCGGGTTGATGGGGATTCCCATTCCCGCCGCAATTATGCGGGCCATTGACATTCTGAAGAACAAGGCGGAAAGTGAGGGGGACTAAATGAACCTGATCCAATCCATCCTGACCAAAAACCCGTGTTACACTTGCGGGCGGACGATCACCCCCAAAGGGCTGATGCTTCATTCGGTGGGATGCCCCCAACCTTCCGCCGCCGTGTTCGTGAAGAACTGGAACAGTCCCAGCTATGACCGGGCTTGCGTCCATGCCTTCATTGACGGCAATACCGGGGATGTTCACCAGACGCTTCCTTGGAACCGGCGTGGTTGGCATTGTGGAGCCGCCGCAAACAACACCCACATTGGGGTTGAAATGTGTGAACCCGCCTGTATCAAGTACACCAGCGGGGCAAACTTCACCTGTTCTGACCTTCCCACCGCCAAAGCGGTTGCCGCCCGGACATACAACAGCGCCGTGGAACTGTTTGCCATGCTGTGCAAGAAATACAACCTTGACCCCCTGAAGGATGGCGTGATCCTGTCCCACAAGGAAGGCTGTGCCCGTGGTATCGCTTCCAACCATGGTGATCCTGAACACCTGTGGAACCAGTTGGGCACCGGCTACACCATGGACGGCTTCAGGAAGGCCGTGAAGGCCGCTATGAGCGCCGCCACGCCGGGGGACTATACCAGCATTACCGGCACCGCAAAGGCCACTGTGGGCCAACTGGTGGCCTATATCAAGGGCAAAAACCCCAATGTCCCAAAGTCCGTTCTGGATATGGCTTTCCTGTACCTGTCGGAAGGGGCCGCTGAAGGGATCAGGGGTGACGTGGCCTTCGCCCAATCGTGCCTTGAAACCGGGAATTTTGCCTTTGCCGGTTCCGCCGTCACCCTGGATCAGAACAACTTCTGTGGTATGGGTGTGACGGCCAACGGTATGAAGGGCAATTCGTTCCCCGCGCCCCAGGCGGGGATCAGGGCGCAGATTCAGCACTTGAAAGCCTACGCCAACACCGAACCCCTGAAGGGGGAATGTGTCGATCCCCGGTTCCAATACGTCACCCGTGGATGTGCTGAATTTGTGGAATGGTTGGGACAGAAGGAAAACCCCCAGGGGAAGGGGTGGGCCACCGGGGCCGGATATGGTGAAAAAATCCTGTCGATCCTGAAGGCCATTCTGTCCACCAAAGCTGAAGAAGAAATGGAGAAAGAAATTGTGGCCCGTTACAACAAGGTTGCGGAAATGCCCAGCTACGCCCAGCCCACCATTATCAAGATGGTGGATGGTGGGTTCATCGGCGGCACCGGAAGCGGGGCAAAGGACGAAAACAACTGCCCCGCTGATCTGAACTTGTCCATTGACATGATCCGGGTTTTTGTCACCAATGATCGGGCGGCCTGTACGACAAGAAGCCCTGATTCAGTGTTGCTTGTTTGTTACTACCCGACCCGCTAACACCGACTATTAACGGTAGAAAACCCTTGAATTGCAATAGCCGTGAATAGTTGCAACTATTCCGTTTTTATGGTAAAATAACCCCCAAACAGATTTCCCGCGCCCTCAGCGGCCCGGGAAAACAGACGAGGTGACCTCAATGCGGATGCGAAAAAAGAAAAACCTGGCCCCCCGGATGGACGCCTGCGGTGCGCTGCTGGTGTCCGATCCCGCGGCGGAAAAGGGCCGCTGGCGCGAGCGCAAGCCCGGCGCGGCCTGCCTCCGGCTGGAGCTTGGCTGCGGCAAAGGCCGCTTCACCGCCGAAACCGCCGCCGCCCATCCCGAGGATCTGTACGTAGCGGTGGAGCGGGTGCCCGATGCCATGGTCATCGCCATGGAGCGGTGCCGGGCCCTGGGCCTTACCAACGTGTTCTTCATCGACGGCGACGCCGCCGCCCTGGATGAGTATTTCGCCCCCGGCGAGGTGGATCTCATTTACATCAACTTCTGCGACCCCTGGCCTTCGGTGAAGCACTCCCGCCGCCGCCTCACCCACGAGGGCTTCCTGCGGGGCTACCGCCAAGTGCTGAAGGAAGGCAGTCAGATCCACTTCAAAACCGACAACCACGACCTGTTCGAGTGGTCCCTGTTCCAGTTTCCCAAGGCGGGCTTCGCCCTCTCCGAAGTGACGCGAAACCTCCATGAACACGGCGTCCAAGGTGTCATGACCGACTATGAGGAAAAATTCCACGCCCTGGGCACCCCTATTAACCGCTGTGTGGGAACCATGGGCCCCCTGCCCAACGTGCCGCTGACGGAGGGCCTGGGCCGCCTCCTTCCCGGCTGGGAGGTGCGCCCGGTGGCGGAAAGCGACGTGGAAGCCGTGGCCGCCCTGCTCCAGACAGACCCGGACTACTTCGCCATAGAGGGGCCCCAGCCCAGCCCAGCTTCCGTCCGGGAGGACATGGCCATCCTGCCGCCCCGGTGCGGGATGGAGCAGAAGCACTACCTGGCCCTGTGGAAGGAGGGTGCGCCCGCGGCGGTGCTGGATCTGGTGGAGGGCTACCCCAGAGAGCGCACCCTGTTTGTGGGGCTGCTGTTCCTCTCGCCCGCCCTGCGGGGGCAGGGGACGGGCCGCCAGATCATGGAGGCGGTACTGGGGGCGGCGAAGGGCGCGGGCCAGGACAGCGTCCGTCTGGCCTGCCTGATGGACAACAAAGCGGGCCACGGCTTCTGGCGGGCCTTGGGCTTCGGCGACCTGCGGGAGGACGTTCACCAGATGGGGGAGAACTCCGCCCCCGTCTGGATCATGGAACGGCTGATATGAGCGGGAATCATTCCCTCCGGGTCCGTCCGGCGGAACCGGAGGATATACCCGCCCTGCTGGCCCTCTCCCAGGCGTGGGCGGCGGAGGGCATCACCTTCGGCTACTTGCCCACCGGCAAAGAGGAGTTTGCCGGCTACCGCTGCTGGGTGGCCGAGGCGGGCGGCGAGGTGGTGGGCTACGCCGGGGGAGAGGTGGACACAGCCCGGCGGGATATCGAGATCCAGCAGGCCGGGGAACGGTATTTCGAGCTGGAGGAGCTGTACGTCTGCCCGGACTTCCGGGGCAGGGGAGTGGGACAGCTCCTGCTGGCGCGTGTGGAGGAGGACGCCCGCCGGGAGGGGCTGGCCAAGCTGATGCTCAACGCCGCCAACCGGAACCACGCCCCGCTGCTGCGCTTCTATCTCCGGGAGGGCATGACGCCCCACAGCTTCCGGATGTTTAAAAGACTGTAAAAAAACTCCCCTGCCCGGAAGCTCCGGACAGGGGAGTTTTTACGCCCTCACAGCGGCAGCAGCACCTTGTACATCATCACAAAATGGGCCGCCGACCCCAGCACGATGAACACATGGAACACCTCATGGCACCCAAACCGGGGATTGTTCCGCCCCGGCCACTTGAGCGCGTACAGCACGCCACCGATGGTATACAGCACGCCCCCGGCCAGCAGCCACGCCACCCCCCGCATCCCCAGAGTCTGCCACAGCGGGTAGATGGCGAACACCGCCAGCCAGCCCATGGCAATATAGATGGTGGAGGTGACCGCCCGGGGACAGTCGATCCAAACCGCGCTCATCACCAGCCCCGCGATGGCCAACGCCCAGATCACCCCGAACAGCGACCAGCCCCAAGGCCCCCGCAGGGCGATCAGGCACACCGGTGTATACGACCCGGCGATGAGGAAATAAATAGAGGTGTGATCCAGCTTCCGCAGGGCGATCCGTCCCTCCACACTGGTGTTTACGCAGTGGTACAGGGTGGAAGCGGTATACAGCCCCGTCATGGACAGCCCGTAGATGGCGAAGGAGACGAGCTTCCACACATCGCCGCCCCCCGCCGCCGCGCCGATCAGCAGCACAGCCGTGGCCACAATAGACATCGCCGCCCCCGCGCCGTGAGTGATGGCCGACCAGGGGCGCAGGCCGTCGTAGGGGTTCCGGCCCTTTTCCCTGGGCCGCTCCCGGCGGCGGGAAGCCCCGTCATAGGGGATGTGATATAACGCTTGCTCCATGCCAAGCACCTGCCTTTCTAAAGCCTATTATATCCCGTTCCTCGCGAAACGTCAAGACAAAAACCATGAAATCTAATTATTAAAATTATATTAGCAGGATCCTGGCGAAACATGGGGGATTGAATCGCGGGGGAAAAAGGAGTATAATAACCCAAACAGCTTGGTTCAGCCAGCAAAGGGGGACCTTTATGGGAAACACGTTGGGCCTGTACCTGCACATACCATTCTGCCGGAGCAAATGCGATTACTGCGATTTCTACTCCCTGGCGGGGCAGGACGATCGGATGGACGACTATCAGAAGGCGTTGCTGCGGCACATCACGGAAACCGCGCCCCGCACCAAAAAGCAGGTGGTGAACAGCGTCTACATCGGCGGCGGCCCCCCCAGCTACTACGGGGAGAAACGCCTGCTGGAGCTACTCTCCACGGTGCGGAAAAAATTCACCCTCTCCAAGGATGTGGAGATCACCCTGGAGGCCAACCCGGACAGCGTGGATCTGAAATCCCTCCGGCGGCTGCGGCGGGCGGGGGTGAACCGCCTGTCCATGGGGATGCAGTCCGCCTGCGACTGCGAGCTGGTGAGCGTCCACCGCCCCCACACCTTCGCCCAGACGGAGAAGGCGGTGCAGGCGGCCCGGTCGGCCAAGATCAAGAACCTGAACCTGGATCTGATCTACGGCCTGCCGGGGCAGACGGAGGAGAGCTGGAAGAAATCGGTGGAGGCGGCCCTGGCCCTGTCCCCGGAGCACCTGTCCTGCTACGGCCTGACGGTGGAGGAGGGCACCCCGCTGGGCCAGCGGGTGGCCAGGGGAGAGCGTCTGCCCGACGACGACGAACAGGCGGTCCGCTACCTGTGGACGGTGGCCCGGCTGGCGGAGGCGGGTTACGAGCAATACGAGGTGTCCAACTTCTCCAAGACGGGCCGACAGTCCCGCCACAACCTGAAATATTGGATGGGGCGGCCCTATATCGGCATCGGGGCGGCGGCCCACTCCGACTTTGGCGGCTGCCGGTACTCCTTCGTCCGGGATCTGGAGCAGTATATCCGGGGCGTCCAGGGGGACGAGCAGATCCTGGACGAGATGAGCGAGATCCCCCAGCGGGAGCGGGGGAGCGAGTATTTGATGCTCCGCCTGCGCACCACCCACGGCATTGAGGAGTGGGAGTACCGCCGGGAGTACTATATGAACTTCGACCCCATCGCCGCCAAGCTGGCGGAATACGAGCAGCGGGGCTGGACGGCCCGCCGGGGCCGACGCTGGCATTTTACCCCGGAGGGCTTCCTGTTATCCAACCGCCTCATCGGTGAGCTGCTGGAGCTTCAGGAGGTGGAAACCCTGGCCAACACCCTGGAAAAGATCCGGGGCGGACAGCTCCCCAAGAAGGACGAAATGCCGGAAGCGGTGAAAAAATAGAGCCAGGGGCGGCTACTGCCGCCCCTGCGCTGCGGGCTGGAAAAATTATCCGTTTACAAACAGCGGGGAATATGTTAGCATAACTCTTATTGTACCGGTCCGCGCGGCGGGCCATAGCCCCGGATTCAAAGGAGGAACCCATGAAAAAATTCGGCAGACGTTTGACGGCGGCCGCGCTGGCCCTTGCTCTGGCGGCGGGGCTGGCCCCCCGGGCCCTGGCGTCCTGGGCCTTGGGCGAGGAAAAGGTGGAGCGCACTGTCCAGCTGGCGGCGGGCACATCTCTTACCACCCAAAGCCTCTGGTCGGCGTCCAAAAGCGACCTGCGCACGGAGCATTACATTACATATGATCCCACCAGCGGCGTGAAGCCCATGGTGTTCAGCGGAACGTACGTGGCCAGCACCAACACCGTGGCCTCCGCCGCCGCCCAGCTGGAGGCCCAGGGGAAGCGGGTGACGGCGGCGGTGAACGGCAGCTGGTTTAACCCTGACGGCACCATCGTGGGTATGCTGGTGACGGACGGGGTGGTGCGCTCCCTGGACGTGGAGAACTACGCCCTGCTGGGCTTTACCCAGGACGGCCGCGCCTTCATTGACGAGCGTGAAATCATCAAAAACGCCGCGTGGCAGAAGGCGGACGGCTCTGCCGTTTCCACCCCGCTGGCGGGCTTCAACGCCTACCGCCACTCCAAATACCTGGGCGGGCTGTACCTCTACAACCAGGACTTTGCCTCCCGGGTGTCCAGCGGCGGGCCCTGCGTGTACGCCATTCTCCGCCCCCTGGACGGCGGCGTGATGAAGCTGAACAGCTCGCTGAGCCTGGAGGTGGTGTCGGTGGCCGATACCACCCAGGAGGGCGTGAGCTTTAACGGCACCATCCCCGAGGGCTGCTATATGCTGTACGCCGAGGATCACGACAACGCCGCTCTGCTGGACGCCCTGCGGGAGCTGACCGAGGGCCGGAAAATCACCGTGACGGCGGGGGGCGTCAGCGAGCAGTGGAAGGACGGGGCCTACGGCATCAGCAGCCTGTACCCCATGCTGCGGGAGGGGCAGATCGTCCCCAACCTGCCCACCGCCGCCAGCCCCCGCACCGCCGTGGGCATCAAGGCGGACGGCACGGTGGTCTTTTACACCATTGACGGGCGGCAGAGCGGCTATTCCGTGGGGGCCGCCTACGCCCAGATAGCGGAGCGTCTCCAGGAGCTGGGCTGTGTGTCCGCCGTCGCGCTGGACGGCGGCGGCTCCACCAACCTGGGGGCCACCCTGCCGGGGAGCACTGGCTTTGCCATTTTGAACAAGCCCTCCACCACCGGGCGGCGGGTGAACAACTCCATCCTGCTGGTGGAGGACGACCCCGGAGCCGCTGGCATGGCCCCCGGGGCCTACGTGGACGCCAAAACCCAGGTGGTGCTGGCCGGGGCCGAGCTTCCGGTGACCGCCACCGCCTATGACGGGGCGGGCCTGCCCGCGCCGGATCAGCCCCTGACCTGGACGGCCACCGGGGGGACCATCGCCCCGGGGACAGGCAATGCCGCCGTCTACACCGCCGGAAGCGCGGCGGGAACCTACGCCATCTCCGCCGCCGAATCCGGACAGGGGGCCCTGCCCGTGCGGGTGGTGGACAGCCTGAGCCGCCTCCGGGTGTCCAAGGAGGGTTCCACCGCCCAGCTGGCCTCGCTGACGGTGGAGCCGGGGGACGTGGTGGAGCTCACCGCCACGGGGCAGTGGTGGAACCTGCCGGTGTCCATGGGCGACGGGGACGTGACCTGGACGGCGGATCCCGACATCGGGACCATTGACGAGACAGGCCGTTTCACGGCGGCGGGGAAGAACGCCAAGGGTGCCATCACCGCCACCGCCGGGGGCAGGACGGTGACCATCCCGGTGACGGTGAACCGGGGCGACCCCTTCGTGGATATCGCGGGCCACTGGAGCGCGCCCTATGTGAACAAGCTGTACGACATGGAGCTGACCACGGGCTATCAGCAGCCCGACGGCACCTACATCTTCAAGCCTAACGGCAACCTGTCCCGGGGGGAGCTGGTGGCGTTTATCAGCCGCCTGCTGAACGTGGACACGGACAAGTACCAGGACGTAGTCCTGCCCTTCGCGGACGCCTCCAGCATCCCCGGCTGGGTGCTGCCCCATGTGAAGGCCATGTACGCTCTGAAGGTGTTCGAGGGCACCGGAATGTCGGGCCAGATCTACGCCAACCTGAGCAGCCCCATCAGCCGGGAGGAGGCCATGACCCTGCTGGGCCGGGTGCTGGCGAACCAGGTCAAGCATGACCTGTCCTCCTTCGGGGACTCCGGCCAGGTGGGCGGCTGGGCCAAGCCCTACGTGGAGACCCTGGTGTCCCTGGGCATTGTGGAGGGCAGCGGCGGCCTGCTGCGGCCCAAGGACAACATCACCCGGGGAGAGGCGGCCAAGCTGCTGGTGTCCGTGTCCGCCCTGGACAAGGCGGAGCTGACCCCCAGGCCCGGCCTGACGTATCCGCCGGAGCAGCAGCCTGCGGTGGACCCCAACGGTCCCTTCGTGACCCCCACGGAACGCCCGGACTATGGCAATGAGAAGCCGCCCCAGACGGTGGACCCGGACTTTGATCCGCTGGATGAGAACTGGCTGTTTGGATGACGCGTGAAAACGAACCGGGAGGCGGAGCCTGTGCTCCGCCTCCCGGTTTGTTTTGTTTGGGAATGGCTTACTTGTTGCGCTTGAACAGCTTCTGGATGTACTCCAGGCAGCTGTCGCCGTTGCCGTCGGCCTCGCCGTAGCCGGTGCCGCCATACTTGTAGGTGCGGGTGGGCACGTCCTTCACCAGCAGGTCCTCGTCGATCTCCGCGCTGCAGCGGGCCATGGAGCCGTCGCCCATGTACCAGCGCAGGGGGAAGCAGTTGAAGCGGAACCACACCCCGGCGGGGATCTTGTCCAGGTCGCCGCCCAGGTTCTCCACGCCCACGATGCCGTGGCCCAGCATCTCCTTGTGGCAGGGCTCCCAGGTGCCCCAGATGCCGATGTCCTCCAGCTCGCCGAACTTCTTGTCATAGGCCTCCTGGCCGTGGACGCGGATGTACTCGAACTTGTCGAACTCGGCGTAAGCCTCCTCGCCGAACAGCTCCTTGTACTCCTCTGTGATGGGCTTCCCGGTCGCGCCCAGCAGGTTCATGCGGGTCATGCCGTTATTGCCCATGGCGGTGTGCAGGGGGTGGTCCAGGGCCTGGCTGTCCATGGCCACGCACTTGACCTTGTTCTTCACGAACCACTTGCCCGCGTCGATGCCGGTGCCGGTGGAGTAGTGGTAGTAGGCCTTGGAGTCGTCGAACAGCCGGTGCATCCCGGTGTTCAGGCAGACCACCTTGCCCTCCAGGTCGGCCTGGTTGATGCCGTACTTCTCGCAGGCGGCGTCCAGGTGCTTGTCGGTGATGAGGCCCCAGGGCTCGATGTCGATCTTCAGGACGATGGCCTGTCCGGTGTAGGCGTCCACAGGCATCTCATCGGAGTAGCGGGCGCGGCGGCCGTCGAACTCATACTCCATCACGTGGCGGGGGGCGTCGCAGTGGGTTCCGGTGTGCATGGTGCACTTGATGGACTGGGTGAGCACGCCGCCCTTGGCCATGGAGTGCGCGCCCACGATGTCGGGCTTGTCGAAGTAGGGCCAGCGGGGGATCTCCGCGCCGAAGGGGTGGGTGAGATCTACGAAAACAGTCTTGCCCATGGTAATCTCCTCCTATAATCAATGTGTGTTGGTTGGAATGGAAAGGTCCGCGCTTACACGGTGAGCAGGGGCGCGCCCGTCTGGAGCAGCCGGGTGAGATGGGGACCCCAAGGCTCCAGCTCCACGTCCAGGGCGGTGAGGCCGTCCACGGCGTCCAGCTCCCGGGCGCAGGTGATGCAGCCCGCGAACTCCACGCCGTACTCCTCCCGGAGGGCGTTCATCTCCCGCTGAAGCTCCTGGTTTTCCAGCATCAGCTGCACCGTCGCGCCCCACAGAATGACGGTGCACTTGTCCCACCAGCCGTTTTTCATGCTGTACCTGGCGTACATCATCACCATCAGCTTTCCGGCAGTGGGGTCGGCGTTGGTCCAGAGTATGTGCAGGTGGCGGGGCTTCTCCCCAGCCGGGGCGGGCGGGGGCAGGGGGCCCATCTCAGCAGGTCAGGTAGCCGCCGGAGCAGTCGCAGTTGGCCCCGGTGATGTAGTTGGAGGCGTCGGAGGACAGGAACAGGGCGTATCCGGCGAAGTCGGCGGGCTCAGCCAGGCGGCCGATGGGCTCCCGCTTCAGGAAGTTCTTGTACACCTCGGACTCGGGATCGAACATCCACTCGGTCAGCTCGGAACGGAACACGGTGGGGCACAGGGAGTTGACGTTGATGTGGTGCTGGGCGGACAGCTCGCAGGCCATGCTGCTGACCATCAGGTCCGCGCCGCCTTTGGAGGTGCAGTAGCCGGTGTAGCCCGCCATGCCCCGCTTGGACCGCTGGCTGGTGACCACCACGATCTTGCCGCCCTTGCCCTGGGCCACCATCTGCTGGGCGGTGTACTTCAGCACGATGTAGACGCTCTTGCAGTCGGCGTCCATGATGTACTGCCACTCCTCCACGGTCTGATCCAGGATGGGCTTGGGCTTGTTGAAGCCGTGGCACACCGCCAGGATGTTCACCTCGCCGTACTTGTCCACGGTGGCCTTCACCAGGGCCTGCACGTCGTCCTCCTTGGCGGGGTCGGCCACGAAGCAGGCGCAGTCGATGCCCTCGGCCTTGAACTCGGCCTCCAGGTCCTTCAGCTTGCCCTCGCTGCGTCCGGTCATCATGACCTTGGCCCCGGCGTAGCCGTAGGCCTTAGCCAGCACCTTGCCCAAGGCTCCGGTAGCTCCGGTGACCACAGCCACCTTGCCCTCCACGGAGAACATATTCTGAACAAAAATCTTCTCGATAGCAACCATTGGAAGTCTCTCCTTTCGATCAAGCGTCAGGGTAGTTGATGATCACCAGCATCTTGGCGGGCTTGCCGGACTCGTTCTTCAGGCCGCGGCCCTCGTTGGGCGGGAAGCTGATGGACTCGTTGGCGTGGATAACGTACTTGTTCCCGTCCTTGTCGGTGACGGTCATCTCGCCCTCCAGGACGTAGTAGACCTTCTCCAGGGGGTTGTCCTCATAGGCCCAGTCCGCGCCGCCGTCCGGCTCGAACTCGGACACGCCGATCCAGAACTTGGTCGCGCCGGTCTCATCCTTGCCGTGATACCGCTTGCAGGTCACGCCGAAGTGGGCGGGGGGGAAGTAGGGCTCCAGCTCCTGATAAGTACGCTTGATCATTTTGGGTTCCTCCTTGAAAGATTTTATCTTTGCGGGTGGTTCCGCTTAACACGCTTTGATTATAAAACAAGCCCAAAGCCCGCGCAATCCACACTTTTCCCACACCTGATAACCATTTTGTAACTACTTACCGCCCGGTATCTATGAAGGTGCCCAAATCCCTCCGGCGGGACTTGGGCAGGGTGTAAAAACCCGGCGGGCAGAACGAAAAAAACCCGTGATTTTCGCTGAAAAAGCCCTCAAAAATTTGTACTGTTCAACAAGGGAAAAATATGTTAAACTACAGACAAACCCACATACCCCAGGAGGCGAACGCCATGGCAAGAAGGACCTTCGACGAGCCCACCAACCCCTACCACTACACCCTGCACTGCATTGGGGGGAAGTGGAAAATGACCATCCTCCACGAGATCCACACCTACGGCAAAATCCACTTCAACGAGACGTTAAAGGTGCTGCCCGTGTCGGAAAAGGTGCTGAGCCAGCAGCTCAAGGAGCTCATCGACGACGGGCTGATCCGCCGGGTAGTCCACGAGGACCAGTTTCCCCCCGCCATCGACTACGAGCTGACGGTGGAGGGCGCGCGGCTGATCCCGGCCCTGGACATCCTCTACATCTGGAGCATCCGGCAGATGGACGCCCGGCAGGTGCCCATCGATGCGGACGCCTTCGTGGTTCACCAGTCGGAGAAATACGTGGACGCCCTGGGGGATATCATGGAGGCCAACGACTTCTGGCCGGACGCGGAAGCCCGGCGGCGTTGCGGCCGCACCAAGCGGACATAAAAGACAGAAACAGCCCCTTCCCGGTACGCGGGGAGGGGCTTCGTGTTTCCTGCTTTTGTCCGGTCGGACAATCAGGAAATGCGGAAAAGAATCCTCCCGCTCCGCCATCGGCAGGGAGGAGGGGGTGTCCGGGCACCTCCTATCCGGTCGGACAATCAGGAAATGCGGAAAAGAACCCTCCCGCTCCGCCATCGGCGGGGAGGAGGGATTGCCCGCGCACCCTCTATCCGGCCGGACAATCAGGAAATGCGGAAAAGAATCCCCCTCCCCGCCCTCGGCGGGGGGGG
>OFGF01000207.1_pt1 | contig 57922 bp, 52 predicted proteins | sample 1521711 | NCBI WGS metagenome assembly OFGF01 (sample SAMEA3504092, study PRJEB24116) | mouse gut metagenome | biome: mouse gut; feature: mouse-associated habitat; material: faeces | place: Denmark | collected 2011 | reverse complement strand
CCACAGCCTCCTCCACGATATACTGAATGGTAGGCTTGTCCACCACCGGCAGCATCTCTTTGGGCTGACTCTTGGTAGCCGGCAGAAATCGTGTGCCGAATCCCGCAGCCGGTATGATTGCTTTTGTTATTTTTTGCATGAAAATTAAATCCTTCCACACGTTTTTTAATTATTGCCTTTTTCCAGTTTCTTTTCCAATTCCAAAATTTTTTTATCATAATACTGATTACAATTTTTAGAAATTATTAACTTATTTTTTTTCAAAAAGACGATAAATTCGTGTAACCTAGAACTATAATTTTTATTAAACTCTGTATAATCCGCTAAATCATAATAATACTGGATATCCTTTTCCTCATCAAAGTCTTTTAATGAAATCGTTGGAAGAGAAAAATGATTACAAAGTTCTTTTGTTCTAGAGTCAATGGTAACAAATAGCGCTGGCTTTTTCTCCCATAAAGCAATCACATTTCCATGGAAACGACATCCCATACTAAAATCTACAGTGCTCATAAAACTTTTCCAATCCTCTATATCAAAAAACATCAATTTATAGTCATTCAACCATTTTATCAAATAATCAAATGTTGGCATATCAACACATATTTCCCTACTTAGCGGATGTGCTGTTTGTTCCACAAACGAGAATTTATGATTAGCACTATATACTAAAAATTTTATTTCTTTATAGTCCAATTTCGAATAAAGACTTCGTAAATTTACTGCAACATTTTTAAGATCAACTGTTCTTTTCGTAATTTGAAAATTATAATCAAAAGGGAGATACATAGACGGACAGCCAATAATTTCTATATTTTTTATATTATATTTATTCAATATTTCAGCAGTATAACTTCCTCGAACACCTAAAACAGCTCTTTCTTGCAATTTTGCTAGTAAAGCAACTGTTTCTGAATGTAGTTTAAAATCATTTTTAAATGTAGCTGTCTGTAATCCTATTGAAATTGGAATAAGGGGTTTATCACCTGCTATTTCCAGTTGTTTATTAACAACTGGAAATGTCGCGCCTTCCCTAATCCATATAAGATCAGTTGTTATATAAGAATTATACTGTGATCCATCAAATGAAGCAGATAAACACTCCCCCAGCGTTTTTAATTCAGAATCCAAAATCGAATTTAAAGAATGCCAAAAAAGCATGTTACCATTATTTAAACCTACTCTATTTAAATTATCATGCCTATTAATATTTTTATTTTGTACTTTTCCTCCAAAAATACACGCTTTCATTCTATCTCTCCTTTCGCTTTACTAATAGCTTTAGCGACTTATATGTTTTTTTCATAATACTTAGCAGATATGGATGACCTGATAAATTTCTCTTTATTTTTTCTTTAAGTGTCTTTCTATCGCAAATAGAACAAAGTATTACCTTTTCAAACTTGTTTCTATTATAGCAGATAAAATTAATAATGTTTTCGTAACTAGTATTACTAACCACATTGCTTCCTATTACTTGCTGTTCTTTCCAAAAATCACTCATTTTTATTCTGCCTCTATTACCATAAATACTGTCCTCTGAATTACAACAAGACAATGCATTCCTATCTATATAAGATGAATTATGGATCATTCCTTCAAACGGCATAGAAAGCTGTATCTCATTTAATGGTAAGCACATACGCAATTCATAAAATTTATTACAAAAATCTTCTATAAACTCAAAAGCACCAATTTGTATTTGTTTAAAAGTAAAGTGTTCTTCAACCCCTGTCTTGCTTTCATCAAATATTGGAACTACATTTTCTCCTTCCTGCTTCAATCCTAAACATGAATTTCCTTGTTCAGATAAAAAAAATTCCCTAATTAAATCCGAATATGCCGGAACAAAATCGTACATTATTTTAACATTCAACCGATTTTTCCTCACACGTTCATAAAATGACTTATTATCATGATGAATATACATAAAAAAAACTTCATACCCTAAACATTTTTGTAGAGCTTCTAAAATTCGGCCACTATATCCTAAATCAAATACACAACTTTTTGGGGGTATTTGGTCTTTATAATACTTTGAAACTATTAACTTACTCTCTTCCAATGCATCTGTAGAAAATAAATTTTCTTTAAACCAATTGATAAACGCAAAAAATTCATATTCATTTGAGAATTTTTTTTCTGCAATAAATCCATTTTCTTGAATTATTGCTTTGAGCTCCTCTATTGTTATATTTTTATACGAACAGCCAAGTAGCCTGCCTACGCTCAAAGGCGTATGTTTATTAAATTGAATGGGTAAATAATATAATCCATTTTCATTTTCAATTATCCATGGCATTAATGCTTTACGTGAACATGCAACATAATTTGTAGTAACTGACGAATCCCCCAAATAATTCATCAGCTTCTGAAACGCCTTCATCGGAATATATCCATCTCTAGCAAGAAAAGCAATATTACTCACATTCTCTTTTTTTCTAAAATCAGATAGCCATTTTGATATTCCAATGAGGTGCATCCCGACAGTTACATAACCAATAATATACGGATCCGCATTAAAATCACTACCCTCAACCCATGGTCTAAATGGATTATCAAATATTTTATTTGCAATTAACGCCTCCATGGAACGGTAAGTAATTAAAGAATACATTTTCTCCCTCGTTGTCAGAGCTCCTCCAACATTGCATCCGATATTCAAAAGATTCTCATGTTTACTAAATTGTTCCTTTGCTTTCGGTAGAAAGAATGTCTTAATCCCCTTTTTTTTCGCCATAACTATATCATGATCCCAATTATCTCCAACATGCATAATTCTTTCAGGAGATACATTTAATTCTCTTATTGCTTCATCAAATAAGTGCCCAGTATATTTTGTAACTCGTTTATCAGACGATAAAAAGATCGCATCAAAATCTTTATAGCCTTGTTTATCCAAAAGTCGATAAATTGTCTTTTTTTCAAGGTACATATCGGATATTAAAATAATTTTTTTTCCACAGGCTTTCGCATATTCGAATAACTCTTTTCCTGTCTTTCGAACATATGAAAGATCATATTCGATTATTTCTTCATACTCCTTCAATACTCTAACCACTTCTGAAGAAATTCCCGTATGTTTTTCTAAAGTATCATAAATTTCACTTAATGTGACATCTTCATAACCTTTTCGTAACTGCACTATCTCTTGTCGCGCTAAACGTTCTGCGTATATCCGCAACTCTTTAAAATTTCCTTTTTTCCATTCTGGACAGACATCCTCAAATTTTTTCTGCATTAAAATAAACATATCCTCTGGATTCCATACAGGACGTAACAGCAATGTGTCAAAAATATCAAAACTAATAATGTCTATATTCAAATTATGAATTGCTTCTTTTCCTTTTTCCAATTGAGCATTCCAATCTGCCAAAATAGAATCAAAATAAAAAGCATCTTCATTGAATTCATAAACAACCTCTTTTTGGAACAATTTCAATAATTTTTGCGCTTTACATGCATTTATTCCAGAAGGGAATTTACATTCCTGCGATGCTTTCCACATTTGATGATATCGTCCACGGAAAGCATGAAAGTGTAATTTAATTTGGGGTTCCGCATTTTGTTCATTCAGAAAATCATCTACAAAGTCAAATACTGCAATCATATCATATATATTTTTTTCAAATTTTTCTATGGAAATATTATTTGTACTAGTAACTGCCGTTTGATTTATACAATAATAATATACTCCACTTGAAATAGCTTTAAAGCTTTTGGCATAGTACATCAACAAACTTGAATATGCGATATCTTCTGTCATAATAATATGCTGCGTCAATCTGCAATAATATGGTTCACAAATATCCCAGAGCGATCTTTTGTATATTTTATTCCAAATTGTGTGCCAAGCATAACATGCACCTTCCTGACCAAAAAAATTATTTTTTACTTCATCATTGAATAAAGGGGTTTCTGGAAAAGCCCGCGCATGTAATACATATTGTGCATGTGTGCCATCTGGTAATTCTCTCACTGTAGCATTCGCTATAATATCGTAATTATTTTTTGTCGCTTCTTGCATCATATTATAATAATAATCCAGGGAAACATAATCATCACTATCCAAGAAAGTAATATATTCCCCATGTGCATGTTTAGCACCTGTCAGCCTAGCTTGAAATAGTCCCCTATTTGTTTCATGACGTACACAATACATTCTAGGATATTCCATACAATATTTTTGAATTATTTTATTAGACTTATCTGGGGAACAATCATCTACAATAATAATTTCAATATTGTCATATATCTGATTAATTATACTATTAAGACATCTTTCTAAATATTTTTCAGTTCCATAAACAGGAATAATCACAGACAATAGCTTCTTCATAGATTGCTCCTCCTCTCTGTTTTATTTTTCATCTTTCTTACATATTCCTCATATTCATCACATATTTTTTTCGTATCCCCTATACTACGCATTTCTCCTTTTTCTAACCACAAAACCTGTGTACACATCTCGCGAATCTGCGTCATGGAGTGGGAAACTAAAATTGTAGTTGTCCCTCCGCTCATCATTTCACGCATTCTATTTTCACTTTTTTTCCGAAATGCCATATCCCCAACAGAAAGGACCTCATCCAATATTAAAATGTCTGGACTAACTCTGCTAGCCAGAGAAAATGCTAATCTGCTCTTCATTCCACTTGATAGTTTTTTAAATGCAACATCTTCAAAATTATCTAATTCGGAAAATTCAATAATATTTTTATACTCTTCATTAACAAATTCTCTTGTATACCCTAGAAGCGCGCCACGTAGATATATATTCTCTTTTACCGTCAAATCTCCGTCAAAACCAGCTCCCAATTCCAACAAAGCTGCTACTGAACCATTTACTTTTACCTCCCCCTTTGTTGGAGGCATAATACCAGATAAAACCTTCAAAATAGTAGATTTTCCTGATCCATTAGAACCGATAATTCCTAGCAGTGTCCCTTTTTTTACATAAAAACTGACATTATTTAAAGCCCAAAACTCATTTACCAACACTTGACCTTTTATTTTTTTTATCAAATATTCTTTTATCCCGATATCTTTAAAATCACCCATTATATATTTTACAGATACATTATTTACTCCTATCATGTTTAACCCCGCCTATTTATTATATGTAATATAAAAATTTATAATTATATTTTTTATACATCCAGCAACCTATTGCAAACATTATTACTGACATTCCAAACATGATAATATGAAAATTCAAGTCTGGTATCACACCACTGATTACTACACTGCGAAAATATGTTACATAGTAATACATCGGATTAAAGTTAAAAATCCATGCTTTATCCCCTAAAATATCAGGTGTATAAAAAATAGGAGTGGCATACATTAACATTGTGGTAAATACTCCGTATAAATATTGGATATCCCGAAAAAATACAAATAATGCTGATAAAATCAATCCCATACCCAAAATGAACAAAAACATGCATCCTATTGGATACAATAATGTAATGAACTTTAAGGTTATTGGTAACTGATATACCATCACAAAAAAGAAATATAGAATTAATGTTAAAAAGAAATTAATACTGCTCGATGCCACTCTGGAAAACAAAAACATATATTTTGGTACTCTTACTTTTGAAAATATATTGGCATTTCCTATTAGTGAACTCATAGCCCCATTTGTAGCATCATTATAGAACTGAAATATTAGCCAACCAGAAAATAAATAAATCGTATAATATTCCTGTGTTCGTCCAAAAACTGTTCCAAACACAAAATTTAAAACAACTAATGTGCATAGAGGAGCCAACATACTCCAAATCACACCCAAAACACTTCTTTTATACTTTTTTTTAAAATCCCGTTTTACTAATTCTTTGAATACAAACTCGTATTGCTTATATAACTTTATCAACGTCATTTTTTATACTCCAAAAATTTAATCAAATTCGAAATCTTATAATTTCTCCTATTATGAAATTCAATCGATACCACCATCTTTTATATACCGGTAAACACTGTATAACTCCCCATACCCAGAATAAGTCTTTCTCTTTTTTGTTTTCATTTTTGATATCTATTTCTGTTTGAAAAACTTTCTGGAACACACGACTTAACAACAAATACTGCTGTATTAATCTCACTTCATATTTGTCAATTATGGCTCTTTCATATTTGTCAGTGATATCATCACTAAAAGTAAATTTTTCCCAAATCCTAATTTCCTTTTTTGTTGGATAAACCATCATTTTTTTTAGCAATTCCGTTGTCATTTTATGAATATTATCTAAAAATTCATTATTCAAACCATCTTGTTTAAGAACTTCATCTGTGTATTTTAATACGCCAGTATTAAGTTCTAAAACACTATTCATATCTGTTAAATTTTTTTGTAAAATGGGATAATAATTTTTATCATCATAGCTATATGTCAGGGTCGTTCCATGAGGAGCAGACAACATAATTTCAAATAAATTATTGCAAAAAAAGACCTTATTCAACAAATAAGATTTTGCATCGAAATACCATGTCAAATATTCTCCATCCGCTTCTTCCTTTGGTTCTGAAAACATTCCAAAATAAAAACCTATAATGTTACCTTTATACCCTGCGGCCTGCAAAAGTTGGCGTAAAGAGCGTTGCATAGATCCTGTCCACCCACTGTCAACTATCGCTACATAAGGTGAATCGAAAAGCCCCTCCTGCCTTAAATAACCAATTGTCATCCCATATGCAATTTTTGATTTAATCATAGTTTTATCAACAAAAATAGCATTATTTTTTAAGAGTAGTTTGATTTCTTTATATTTTCTATTTGTCAAAATTTTATTTTGATCTGCTTCTAATATTCCTATTGATTTACATATTTCTATCTTTTCTGTTTCAGTAAAACCGACTCGTTCCAATAATTTATTTACAGTTACATTTGAACTTTTATTCAATAATAGTTCAAATGCTTCTTCTCCAATAAGTGAATAAGTAGGTAATCTTAATGAGTGACGTGAGCAGTACAAGTACCGACAATTTATTTTCATTCCATATACATCACATATTTTTAATGCAATTTTACGCAAAATATATCCATCACGAGCTAGAAAATAAAGCGTACCGATATTTTTCTTTTTCGCCTCACGTAAAATCCATAGAACATAACCAAATAAAACAGGACCTATAACTTTTTCACCAAGTAACTCAATCGTATCCGGCTCTTTCCAGTCTTTTAACGCTGTTTCTGCTAATAATGTTTTATTTTTATATTTTTTCAAAATTGCTCGATAGGTTTTCATGAAATCACTTCACTTTAATATAATTTATCTAGCACGTACGTTTGTATATAATATTTTTCAATTGAGATAAACATTTACTGGGTATTAAACCTACAACTAATGGTTTTATTAAATACATTATGCCCTTAGGATAAAGTCCTAACTTCCCAAAATATCTCACTTTCACTTTCACTTCATCCATACGATCACTCATTTTTCTTCTTTGGATAGCAGCTTCATCTTCGCAAAAAAAATATAAATACTCACAAATATTTGCACCTCTAAAACCATTAATGTACATGCGCATAAAAAGATCATAATCTTCACAACGCAATGTTTCTTTTGCTACTCTATAAAGTTTTGTCTTCTGTAATGTTTCTTTTTGAAACATAATACTGCCATGACAAAATGGTGACATCCATAAGAAATCTTTCTCTTGCGGAAACTGCGGATACATAAAATGGCCCCATACACCTTTCTCTGAAAAATAGTAGATATTAGTTCCTACAAAAGCGTATTGAGGATTTTTTTCCAAGAAGTCAATCTGTTTATCAAACCTGGTTTTATCTGAATAATCATCGGCATCTTGCCGCGCAATATATTTACCTTTTGATATTTGGATACAACGATTTAATGTCGCAGCAAGCCCAATATTGGCACTGTTATCTATGCATTTAATTCTTTGGTCAGTTTGTACAATCTCATCCAACCATTGTTTTGTTTCAACATTCGATCCATCGTCACAGATAATAAATTCTATATTTTCGTAAGTTTGATTTAATACGGAATCAATTGCTCGCTTTAACACGTTATAACTTGGAGGATTATAGACTCCCATTATCACTGAGATTAGAGGTTTTTCCATCACAAATTCTCCTCATATATTTGCATGATTACCGTCTGCACGTTATCCAAGCCATATGCCATGACGTCCTGTCTGGCATTCTGCCCAAGCTGCTTTCGCAATGTACTGTCCTGATACATCTGCACCATATAGGCAGCCAGTTCTGCTTCTGTTTCATATAAGTAGCCTGTTCGCCTATGGTGCAGCAAGTCTTCATGTCCTTTTATCTTGCTGGCGATGCAGGGCAGTTCGCAATACATAGCCTCCATGATGTTGAAGGGCAGTCCTTCTATTCTGCTGGCGCTGATACATACATCGCAGCAGTGATACAGCACAGGCATCTTCTTTACATGGCCGGGAAATTGTATCTGTTCTGTTATTCCCAGTTGCGCTGCCTGTTGCCTGCATGCCTCCTGTAACGCACCTTCCCCAGCTAAAATCAGCTTGGCTTTTGGCATCTGTCCAGCAACGCGCGCAAAGGCGCTGACCAACATCTGTTGATTCTTGCGCTCTGAAAATTCTCCGGCAAAGACAAACAATACTTCCTCAGCGGCGATACCGTATTGCTGCCGCAGCTCTGCTTTGCTCTGTGATAAATCAAAACGCCTGAATTCCACACCCATGCCGGGAATCAGGAACAGCTTCTCCCGATACAGCCGATGTTTTTCTGCTATTTGGCAATCTTCTCGATTCATCACCATCAGTACATCGGTAACGGATGCACAAAGTCTTTCCGGCAATAAATACTTCCATTTTCCCAAGCTGTCCCCATCGTGAAACAAATATCCATGGCAAATGTAAAATACTTTAGGTCTTTTTGTTCTGGGTAACAGTAAAATCGCCGCTCGCACAATGGCTGCTGCCAATGTGGTATGCACACTTATGGCAAGAAATTTTTCTTTTTTTAAAATTTTACGTACTTGTAAAATATTTTGTAAATTCTTCATACTGGTCATGCGTTTTTGAAAAGGTATAATTTTTGTGCCATCAGCAGGCAACTGTTCAGTTTCTTTTTCTGCACACAGCACTATCTGATAGCCCATATTACGCAGTTCTTGTATGTATGGCTGATGGAAATTCTGCAGATGGCTCATTGTGGAAGCGCAATATAAAATTTTCCCATTGGCCATCTCCTGCACGTCCTTTTTCCAAATACTCTGCTTATCCGCACTTTTCAATATCCTATACTTTTTAAGACGAAATTACACGCACTACATATCGCGGTTATATAGCTAAACTGGCTATATAACCGCCTTTTTTTGTCCTTTTTTTCTATCTTAAAAAGTATGCTTAAAAATATTTTACGTGTCTATTCTATCACAACTGTGCATAAATTTGAATAGGATTTCTATTATTATTTATGTACTTTTCTATAATATTTTTGCTATATCCGCCATATCATTTTTTATCTTTATAATATTTGTCTTTTTAGTTTAATTTCCCGCTAATTTTCAAGCGAATCATCTTTCGCCTTTCACCACTTACGCCTTTCTCTTCTGTGCTTCTTAGAAGCTATTTTGTCAAATTTTCGTTGCAAATTTTGATGAAAAACAATACAAAAAAAAGAACCATCCCTGTCCGAAGATTTTTCTAATCTCATTTTGACAAGAACGGTTCTTTTTTGTTTCAGGCTGTTACAGGCTCGATTTCATTTTGCTTTTGCTTATTTCAGTACAAAAGACTGGCAATCGGTGCACTGTTTTTCAGTTGGGTTTGCTTCATGGGTACCAACCTGAATTTCCTGCAAAGAGCAGTAGTTCTGCCCTGCTGCATGATGGCGGCACTGCTGTACTGTACATTTGATACTCTGGTTAATCTGTCCGTTCATACTGTTCAACCTCCTAAATTTAAAAACTAAGTGGTACATCTGATAGTATGGACAGGGTTTTCATTTTTATACCTTTGTTTTCGTTTTTTTATGCAGCACGAAAAAGTTCTAATTTTCTTTCAAATCAATTGCAGTTCGTGTAATACGGCAATAAAGATAAACAATGTAAAGCAGGACAGCAGCGATGTAACTACGACAATTTGTCCCGCCAAGTGATAGTCGGCATTTTCATTCTGCGCCATAATATATCCCGACACTGCCGCCGGCGATGCATACATAGCCAACAGCGACGCCAGAGCTTGCCCGCGGAAGCCTAAAAAAATTGCAGGCGGTAAGAACAATAACGGTACTGCAAGCAGCTTGCACACAGTGACCACAGCCAGGTAGGCAACCTGCGTGGTCTGCAGATTCAAATCCAAATCCGCGCCCAAAATGAGCAGCGCCAAGGGAATGGTAATACTCCCCAAATCGGTCAGCGTTTCTTCTAAAAAGCCCGGAAATTGAATCCCGCTCAATGTGTACAGCATACCCAAAGCCGTAGCGATGATTAACGGATTTCGCGCAATGTTGCCAGCCATCTTCCAAGGGTCATGTCTGCTCTGTCCATTAAAATGCTCAAACAGATACACCGCCAGCAAATTGAATAAAGGCACGATAATGGCAATGAGCATGGTAATGGTGGCAATATTGTCCCCTTTATAGATGTTGCTTACGATAGGAATTCCTAAGATGACATAATTGCTGCGGTAAATGCCCTGCACGATCACGCTCTGCTGCTCTGGATTTCGCACGATTCGCGGCACCAGCCACATTAAGACTGCGAACAAAAGCAATACAGAAAAAATCGCATATCCAATCAGATGCCATTCAAAATACTGGCGGAAATCTGTTTCCCGTACATTGTTAAAGAGCATGACCGGCAGAAAACATTTGAAACACAGCCGATTCAAATCACGAATCATGGTGCGCGGCATCAAGCCAATTTTCTGTAAAAATACGCCCAGGAGAATCATGAGAAACACTGGCAGCATCACATTGAGCGATAACAAAATAGATTGCAACAAAAACACCTTCTTAAAATCAATTTTCCTTACATAGTAAAAGGCTGCTGCCAAATCCAGCAGCAGCCCTGTATGAGTTGCAGGTTTATTATTATTTGCACATTATGCTTTTGCAGCCATCACCGCAGCGCACCGCGGACATAAGCCATGCTCATCCAATTCTTCAGAATGAATCCAGCAGCGTTCACAAACATTTCCCACAGCCGGTGCAATCACGACATCCAAATCCTTCACGTTTTCACTTACATAAGCGTCATTCGGTGCTTCTGCCATGGATTTTACTGTCACTTTGGAAACAATGAAGATTGTAGCCAGCTGTTCAGCCATTGACTGCAGCAGCTCCAGGGTTTCCCCGTCAGCGTACAGTGTCACCTGTGCATCCAAGGATTTGCCGATTTCTTTGTCGGCTCGTTTTTCTTCCAGCTTCTTGGTGACCTCTCCGCGGATCTTGATCAGTTTGTCCCATTTCGCTTCCAGTTGCTCATCAAAAGCCTCTGGATTTACCTGTGGCCAGCCGGACAACTGAATGCTCAATTCCTTGTCCTCTTTCGGGAAATATTTCCACACTTCTTCTGTGGTGAAAGAAAGAATCGGCGTCATAATCTGTGCCAATGCCAGACAGATTTCATACAACGCAGTCTGACAGGAACGGCGTCCTTTATCATCTGCCGCTTCGCAATACAGACGGTCTTTCACAATGTCTACATAGAACGCGCTCAAATCTACATTGCAGAAATTGTGTACTGCATGATATACTACATGGAATTCGCAGTCCTCATAAGCCTGATTTACTTTTTCCAGCAGCTTATGCAGCTTGAGCACAATCCACTGGTCCAGTTCTTCCATATCTTTCAACGCTACCGCATCAGTCTTATAGTTGAAGTCATTGATATTGCCCAAAAGGTAACGGAAGGTGTTCCGGATTTTGCGATACGCTTCGCTTACCTGTTTCAAAATGCCCTGCGAAACAGCTACGTCATTGCGATAATCGGCAGAGGCCACCCACAGACGCAGGATATCTGCGCCCATATCGTTTACGACTTTCAACGGGTCTACGCCGTTGCCCAGGGATTTACTCATTTTGCGGCCCTGCTCGTCCACCAGGAAGCCATGGGTCAAAACTGCCTTGTAAGGCGCCACGCCGTCCAAAGCCACCGAGGTGAGCAGTGAGGAATGGAACCAGCCGCGATGCTGGTCGCTGCCTTCCAAGTACATATCCGCCGGAGTCTGCAATTCTGGACGAATTTTTAAGACGCCCTTATGACTGGAGCCGGAATCGAACCATACATCCATGATATCGGTTTCCTTGCGGAAATGAGTTGCTCCACATTTGGGACAGGTCAGACCTTCTGGAATCAATTCTACTGTGTCCTTGGCAAACCAGATATCAGAACCATGCTCGCGGAACAACTCCTGAATGTGGGCGATGGTATCATCATTGATAATCGGTTCATTACATTCTGCACAGTAGAAAATCGGAATCGGCACGCCCCATGTGCGCTGTCTGGAAATACACCAGTCGCCGCGATCTGCTACCATATTATAAATGCGGTCATGTCCCCAGGCTGGGAAGAATTTTACTTTATCAATCTCATCCAGCGCATTCTGGCGGAACCCGTCAATGGAGGCAAACCATTGCTCTGTTGCGCGGAACAGGGTGGGGTTTTTGCAGCGCCAGCAATGAGGATACTGGTGTTTGATAAATTTCAGTTTTAACAAATAGCCATTTTCATCTAACCATTGACAAATCGCTTTGTTGGCATCATCGGTGGAAAGTCCTGCAAAACGACCGGCATCCGAAGTCAGGTGACCCTGATCGTCAAGTGGAGAAATGACAGGCAGACCATATTTCTGACTGACAATAAAGTCATCCATACCATGACCAGGTGCAGTGTGTACACAGCCGCTGCCCGCTTCCAGGGTAACATGCTCACCATTGATTACCACGGAATCACGGTCAAGGAACGGATGTCGGCAAAGTACGCCATCCAGCTCTTTCCCTTTCCACTGTCCCAACACCTGGTAGGTTTCCGGCAGACCACATTCGCTTATTACGTTTTTGAGCATCTCTTTTGCGACCAGATACTTGTCCGCTTCAAACTGCACCAGCTGATACTCAAATTCCGGATGGATAGAAATTGCCACGTTGGCCGGCAAGGTCCATGGCGTGGTTGTCCAAATCACCACATAGGCATCCTCAATCGCAAACAGACCCTTGGCATCTTTTACCGGGAATTTCACATAAATAGACGGTGATCTCAGCTCTGCATATTCAATTTCCGCTTCTGCCAGCGCTGTCTCACAATCCGGGCACCAATGTACCGGCTTCAACCCTTTGTAGATATAACCCTTTTTGGCCATCTCGCCGAATACGCCGATCTGCTCTGCTTCAAATTTGGGGTCCAAGGTCACATAAGGATGTTCCCAATCTCCGCGCACGCCTAAACGGCGGAACTGTTTTTTCTGATTTTCTACTGCATCCAGCGCAAATCCAGCGCAGGCTTTCCGGAATGCCACCTTGTCCACACCGTGATGGTCCAGCCCCAACGCTTTAATTGCTTTCAGCTCAATGGGTAAGCCATGTGTATCCCATCCTGGCACATAGGGCGCATCGTAACCCTTCATGCTGCGATGCTTCACAATCATATCCTTGAGTACCTTATTCATAGAATGTCCCAAATGAATATCCCCGTTGGCATAAGGAGGTCCGTCATGTAAAATGAACTTGGGATGTCCTTCATTTTTTTCTGCAACCTTATGATAAATATCATTGCTGTCCCAGAATTCCAAGATTTCCGGTTCCTTTTTAGGTAAGTTCCCACGCATGGGGAATTCTGTCTGGGGCAAGTTTAATGTCTTCCCATAATCTACCTTTTCCACGTTTTTTCACCTCAAAAAATAATGTTTCCTAATTTATAATAAACGCACCTGCCTTATTTGGCATTGGTGGTTTCCATAAGCTCTTTCAGTTTTACATTAATCTTTGTTTCCTCATTTTCTGACAGGCTGCTCTGGCTTTCCGCTGCTGACTTTTCCTGTTTGGCTATAATGGTTTCCTCTTCATTCTGTTTGATATAGCTTGCCACATCTTCACTGGAAATACCGACTTCCTCTGTTTCTAACAGCGTAATCTGATTTCTAAAGTACTCTTTCAAAGTTTCTTTCGCATCTGCATAATGCTTCGCCAGCATGGTATAATCAGCCAGTACCTGGTTATATTTTTCCTCTGTACCGCCGATGATATTTTTGGCCTTTTCCTCTGCCTGGGAAATAATTTCTGCCGCTTTCTGCTCGGCATCCTTTTTCAGCTCGTCAGCAAAACGCTGTGCAGACACCAGGGCATTATTCAAAGAAATCTCTTTTTCCCGGTAGCTATTCATATTCTCGCTGTAATTGCTGAGCTGCGTTTTCAATACATCCAGTTCCCGCTGCATTTTTTCAAAATCTACAATGATTTCATCCAGGAATTCATCTACTTCCTCCATGTCATACCCACGCATAGATTTTTTAAACTCTTTATTATGAATGTCCATTGGTTTCAGCATAGACACAAGCCCCCTTTTGAATTTCATTTCCTATCAAATATATTTCAAAATACATAACTTTAAATTTCCTTTGCGTGTTTCGCCAGACAGAGCGCCAATGGCAATGCGACCTTTCCCACGACAGGAAATCATATCTCCCTGTCGACAAAGATAGTCATTCTCTCCTACTTCGCTATGATTCACCTTCACTTGCCCGCCTTGAATCAATTCCATCGCTTTACTGCGGGATAACTGGAATCCATGAGCCAGCACAGTATCCAAGCGCATAGAAGCTACCATAATATGTATTTCTTTTATATTCTGTTGCGGTGGTTCAAATGTAGCTAAAGGATATTTTTCACCCTTTAATGGAACGTGTTTTACACGCAGCTCCTGCTGCTCAAGATACTCTGCCGCCTCCTGCTGCACAAAGAGGTCAAAGCCTGATTCCCGCACCAGGAGATCGCCAAACTTTTCCCGCCGCAATCCCAGTCCCATCACCGCGCCTAAAAAATCACGGTGATTGACCGAGACAAAATCCAACTTTCCCTGAAACCGGAACAGAGAAATTTTTGCCATCTCACAGTCCGGCTCGCTGTATTCCGGAAAAAGCACCAGGCGTTTCCGCTCTGCGCCTTCATAGCCGCCGCAAAATAAATAGCGCTGTATCTTACGGGATCTGAGATATTCTTCTGCCACCAGCTGTAATCTCGGCTCCAAAAAATCTGTTGCCGCTTCCTGATAACGCTCCTCCACCCGTTCCAGCAAATCGTCCAATCTACTGATAAATTGTTTTTCTTCCGAAGACAGAGTCAGCATAACGCCCTCCTCTTAAAACAAAATACGCAGCACATTAAACAGTACCTGATAAAGCAGTTGAATCAGCAGCAACGCCACAACAGGTGTAAAATCCAACGGATACCGCAGCACCTCCGGCAGCAAACGGCTGCAGGGCGTCAGAATGGGATCTGTGATTTCATATACATACCGCAAAATTGAGTTGTAGGGATCATGCGGTATAAACGAGAGAAAGCAACGGGCGATAATCATAAAATTCAACACACTTACCGCTGCCCGCAAAAATAAATAAATCATTTCTTTTCACCCAACTCCTTTGAACGAAGATAGGCTTGCTGCACCGCTTCCATCATGGCACTGCGCACACCTTTTTCTTCCAGCACCTTTAAGGCACGGATTGTCGTGCCGCCCGGACTGGTCACCTGGTCCTTCAGCTCCCCAGGATGGAGACCTGTTTCCAAGAGCATCATGGCAGAGCCTGCCATGGTCTGTGCTGCCAGCTGATAAGCCATTGCACGGGGCAAACCTGTGAGTACAGCACCGTCAGCCAGAGCTTCCAAAATCTGATACATATATGCCGGTCCACTGCCGCTGACAGCTCCCACTGCATCAATATATGCTTCTTCTATAAAAATAGTCTGCCCAACGCTATCAAAAATCTCCTGTACAACCTGTTTTTGTGTCTCCGTGACCAGCTCACCGGCAGCCACACCAGTCATGCCCCAACCGATTTTCGCCGGCGTATTGGGCATCGCGCGAAACAGCGCCACCGCTCCCAACTGCTCTGTAATTGCCGCCATGGAAAGTCCAGCCATGATAGAAATTACTGCTTGTCCCGCCTGCGGTTTTTGCGTCAGCGTGCTGCACACCGCAGGAAATTGCTGCGGCTTCACAGCCAAAATGATATATTCCGCCTCTGACATCACCTGATTGTTGTCAACCGCTGCCACAATACCCAGCTCCTGCTGCAGCCGCTGCAATTTTTCCCCGCTGCGGTTGGACATAATGATATCCCCACTGCCGCACAGCCCTTTTTTGAGCATTCCTGCCGCAATCGCCTCTGCCATGGCTCCGGCGCCGATAAAACCGAATCGATATGTCGCCTGCATTAGAAATCACCCCGACGATTATATTGGGTAATCCAGGTAAAGAGCTCCTCATCGGTATTTTCCAAATCACGCTTCAATTCACTGGCAATATCAATATTTTGCGGCGCAGCCAGAATAATTCCCTGGCTTACCTTTTGAATGGTACCGTCAATGGCGTATACCACGCCGCCCACAAAATCAATAATTTTCGCAGCAATATCCGTGTCGCAGGATTCAATATTAATTACCACCGCTTTATGGTCCAGCAGGTTATCCGCAATACCTTGCGACTCTTCAAAACGAACCGGCTCCACTAAAACCACACGGGCATTTTCGCCGCCTTCCCCGAAATGCTCTGTGTGTTCCCGGTTCGGATTGGTAAAGGATACTACATTGTTTATCCGTGTCATGGATCTGTTTTCTGCCTTCGCCGGCATAGCTGTACTCTTCGCTGCAATCTGTACAGGTCTTTCCGCAACAACTTCCTCTTCCTCTACATCTTCCCGTTCTACAAAACCTAATACATCTACAATCTTATCCAAAAATCCCATTTTACTCTCTCCTTTATTCTGCAAACATACTTCTGCCAACACGAATCATATTGGCGCCTTCTTCTACTGCCACCTGATAATCGTGACTCATACCCATTGACAATATTTCCATATCAATTCCAGGAATCTGCTTTTCCTTTATTTCCTGAAATAATTGATACATTTCCCGGAAAATCGGTCGTACCTGCTCGGTATCTTCAAAAAAAGGAGCTATGTTCATCAATCCTTTTACATGGATTCCAGGAAGCTTGCTGACCATTTCCAAAAACGGCAAAACATCTTCCTTTGCAAGTCCGAATTTACTCTCCTCATCAGCGATATTTACCTGAACAAGGCAATCCATGGGATGTCCTAACATCTGCATGCGATGGTCCAGCTCTTTCGCCAGAGATTCACTCTCCAGAGAATGTACCAGAACCACTTTATCCGCAATATATTTTACTTTGTTGCTTTGCAAATGACCAATAATATGCCATGTAGCGCCAGGTCCCACCGCATCATATTTGTCCAAAAGCTCCTGTACTCTATTTTCGCCTATAATAGGCACTCCCGCAGCCAAAACCTCCTGAATCTGCTGCGGTGTTCTGGTCTTGGTCACCGCCACGATGGTCACCGGCTGTTCCGGATGGGGACTCTTTTTTCGAGCCGCTTCTACGTTTTTTTGAATCTCTGCAATATTATCTGTAATACTCATTATAAAACTCATCCCTTTTAGAATTTTATATTTTCACCTTCACGCACCCTATGCGGTGTCGTGACAATAAAATCTCCGTTTTCCAAGCCGTCCTCAATTACCACAAGGTCGCTTTCTCCCCAGTCTTGTCCGACTGTCACTGCCTTCCAGAACACAAACCCCTTCTGTAAACAATATACTCCCTTTTCGCCTTCCTTCTCCACCAGTGCAGTCTTAGGAACTGCAATTGCGGAAAGACGGTTATAAGGCAGCTCAATTTTATAAATTCTCTGCTGGAAAACAGTTTCCTTCACATTAGACAGTTTTAATTTTAAATATCGCGTGCCGTCCGCAGCATCCAGGATTTCTTTTATCGTGCCCTGCAGCTCATACTCAATATCGCTGAAGCGCACCAGTATTTTCTGCTCCGCTTCCAAACCAGACACATAAGCCGTTCGCGGCATCGTCAGATACAAATACACATCGTCAAAGGTATTGATAATTTTGGCATATGCTGCGCCGTTCACACAATCGGCAGGTTGCTCCTTCTGGTCGGTTTGCTGCGCGTTGTACCGTGTTTCCAAATCCGTACTGCAAATGCTGTTTAAATCGTCCGTGCCTTCTAAACCGTCAATTTGATAGGACACCAGTCCAGCTTCACTGGCATAAGAAATACTGCCATTCACACTGAACACCGCATTTCCCTTCCGTACCCGTTGCCCTTCATTCATCGTACGCTCTGCAGGACCGTCCCCGGCGGCAAGAACTGCAATTTCCTGTCCATGGAGCAATCCGTAACCTGTATCCACATCCTCCAACACTGTCTTTTTTACTTCTACCGTCTGAACCAACATGCTCCGTACCTGATTGTTAATCAGCATGAACACAATCCATACGATAATAATCAACAGAAGAATTTTTACAATATGATCTTTTAAATAGTGCTTTTTTCCTTTAGTTTTTCCCATAATTTTCTCCTGTCATTAAACTTACCGTTTATTATACAACATTTTTATAGCAATGAACACCTCTAAACCGGAACTTTTTCGCAATTTGCAAAAATTTCTATGCACTGTTTTTATTACGATTAATTATTTTTATTATACTATCATAACTATAACACAAATAAACCGTCTTTTGTCAAGAAGACAAAAGACGGTTTTTCACTTTACAAAAATATGCAAAGCAAATGATTGCTAAAAAAAGAACATCACGGCAGCCAAAATCAAACGCCCTGCAATCCCTGCAAGGACATCATCCGCCATAATACCCAATCCTCCAGGAAGATCCTGAATTTTTCCGATAGGGCCAAGCTTGCTGATATCAAACAACCGGAAAAGCAAAAAGGCAACAGGCATGAGCACCAACGGCACCTGCCATAAGGTAATCCACATCCCAATCCATTCATCAAACACAATTTCAGGCGCATCATGAATGCCCAGCTGTTTTTCTCCGCTGTCACAAATATAGATGCCCAATATGCCTGTCACTATAATAAACCATAAGGGAATCCCGCCAAAAAAACTCCAAATCACGCCAATCAACAGTGCTGCGGCAGATCCCCAGGTGCCTGGAGCCGGACGCAGCAATCCCGAACCGCATCCCCGCGCTAAAAATAATACAACCTTATCCATACTCTCAACTCCATGTAATTTGTTTATTCAATTTTACCACATAATCCACGCCGGAATAAACAGTCAAAAGCAACGCAACATACATCAAAATCAAGCCCAAATTTACACCGCACAATGCCACAATCTGCGGCTTGAGCATCAAGAGCATCAAGGCAATCATCTGACATACTGTTTTTACCTTGCCCCAGATATTGGCGGCCACCACAATATTCTCAGAAGCGGCCACAGAGCGCAATCCGGTAATGGCGTATTCGCGGAAGAGAATAATCACCACAATCCAGGCAGCCAGATCGCCCAGCTCCACCAGACATACCATGGCAGCGGCCGTCAAAATTTTGTCAGCCAAAGGGTCCATCAGTTTTCCAAAGTTGGTAATCAGATTATACTTTCGCGCAATCTTGCCATCCAGCATATCGGTGAAAGAAGCCAGTGCAAAAATTACTGTCGCCACAACGCGGGACACTTCTGTATTCAGCATCAGAGCTACCATAAACAAAGGTACCATACACACCCGCGCAACAGTCAACTTATTTGGTAGATTCATTATTCTATCTCTCCTATAAAATCATATTCATCCAAGCCTGTCAGGCGCACAGTCAGAAATTCTCCCGGCTGATAGCCGTGCCCTTCATCAGCATACACCAAAATCCAGGGATCCACATCGGGAGCCTCTCCCTGGCTGCGGCAGAGAAGCAGTCCCGGCACATCGGGGCTTAGCTCATCAATTACCACCAGACGCCGCTCTCCAATGGCCTGTTCATGCTTCTGATACATCATCTCATATTGCAAATCCATAAGATTTTCTGCGCGTTTTTCTTTCTCCTCTTCCTCCAGATGCCCTTCCATACGGTCTGCCGGCGTCCCTTCTTCCCTGGAATAGGGAAAAGCGCCTACGCAATCCAGCTGCATTTCCTCCAGAAAATCCAGCAGATTTTGATACTGCGCTTCCGTCTCGCCTGGAAAGCCCACAATAAATGTGGAGCGCAGCGTGATACCGGGAATCTTTGCTCTCAATTTATGAATCAGCGCCTTGATTTCCGCTACCGTAATTTTGCGATTCATCCGTTTTAAGATTTCATCATCGGCATGCTGCAGTGGAATATCCAGATATTTGCAAATTTTATCCTCACCGGCAATATAGTCGATTAACGCATCGTCAAAATTGTTGGGATATGCATAGAGCAACCGTATCCAACGCAGCGCAGGAATGGCCGCCAGCTCTTTCAACAAATCCACCAGCGCAAATTTTCCATATAAATCCTTGCCATAATAACTGGTGTCCTGCCCCACCAGAATCAACTCCGTGACACCCTGCTCTGCCAGCAGCTGCGCCTCTTCCTTAATCTGGGGAATGGTCTTGCTGCGGTATGGCCCTTGCATTTCCGGAATCACACAATAGGTACAATTATTGTCACATCCCTCCGAAATGCGCAGATACGCATAATGGGTCGGCGTCGTCAGCACCCGCGGCGCGGCGCCCTCCTTGCTTTCTTCTGTCCAATGGGTATGCACCACAATTTCCTGCTGTGCCTTATGGGCTTTTATAATAGATACAATCTGGCGATAATCGTTGGTTCCCACAAAGATGTCCACTTCCGGCAATTCCCTGGCCAGCTCCTGGGCATATTTTTGTACCAGACAGCCCACTGCCACCAGCAGCTTGCAGGCACCATATTTTTTCCACTGCGCCATTTCCAAAATGGCATTGATGGATTCTTCCTTTGCCGCATTTACAAAACCACATGTATTAATTAAAATAATCTCCGCCTTGTCGTATTCTTCTGTCAGCTCAAAGCCCTGTTCCTGAAAAATGCCCATCATCGTTTCACTGTGCACTAAATTCTTGGCACATCCCAGCGATAAAATGCTTACTTTTTGCAAAATACAACCTTCTTTCTTTATATTTGCCTTTATATTTGCGCGTTTATGCTTCCTGAATTTCTACAGCAAAAAACAGGGGCAGCTCCGTGGGTCAAAGCCAAGGAAATCACAACCCCTGTTTATTTTACCATGTCAGCAACATCTATACAATATGTTACTGTGCTGTTGTATTATAATCTTCTACCTTAAATTCCTTCTTCACAACCTGTCCCTGGCTGCCCTGTACGCCCAAATCCTGACCGTTCAGTGTAATCTTCACAGCACCGGCATTTCCCAGATTCAAATTAATTTTTTCCGCAGCCTTCACACTTTGCGTTTGTCCCTCTGAAAGGGTCATCTCTGTACTTTTTCCGTCAGCGGTAATCCGCATCCAGCATTGGTCCGTCCCATTGGGATTGACATCTAAAATTTCCAGCTGCATTTCCAGACCGTCATATACAGGCGCTGCCGGTTCCGGCGGTGTGACAGGCTCCTGGGTATCCCCATTGTTCTGCGTTTCATCCCCGTTGCTTTCCTGCCCACTGTTTTGCTCTTCCTGCTGGGGCACATCATTCTGCGGAATATCCTCCTGCTGGCTTCTCGTATAGGCCCACTGCAAAGCCAGCAACAGCACAATAGCCACAATGCTGAGTATAATAATCAAGGAACTGTTCTTGCTCAAAGGCTTTTCCTCAAAGGCAGCCCGCGGCGCCTTCCGACGCTGTACCGGCTGGGTCGCGTGACGGGAGCTGCGGCTCGAAGCCGTTTTTTCTTTTACATCCTCGTCCTGCACCAACACAGACGTTTCCGGTTTCTCCCTTTGGGACTTCATAATTTCTACAACTTCCGGAAGATCCTTAATCCCCAAATATTTTAAATACGCCGTTGTAAACCCTTTTACATATACCTCACCGGGCAGCAGCTGGAACTCCTCCTGCTCTATGGCCTCTAAATATTTAACGCGGATTTTTGTGGCTTCCGAAACTTCATCCAATGTAATTCCCCGCGCTTCCCGCGAATCTTTTAAAATCTTTCCAATCCCTTGCATATCTGTCACCTCCGGCTGAAGTTCTGCTTAATTTTGTTTCTACTATATCACATCTGATAGAATTCCCGCAAGGCAATCACCAAATGTTCACCAATTTGTAATCATTACTTCACAATTTTCCCTTACGCAAGGCAGGCAGACAGTCTGATCACAGTTCCCCGTTTTCCACCATATCTGTATATTGTGCCATGGTCACCTTAATCTGCCGCGGCTTGCTGCCCTCATAGGGTCCCACCAGGCCGCGCTGCTCCATCTGATCCACAATGCGGGCCGCTCTTGTATATCCCACACGGAAACGGCGCTGCAAAAGGGAAATGGACGCCTGACCGTTTTCAATAAACAATCTAGTCGCCTCAGGAATCAGCTCATCCCAGGCCTCCTCCACTTCTTCCTCTTTCTCCGTGGTGATCATCTCTGTCCCGATTTCCTCATTGTACACCGGCTGTGCCTGATTCTTGACAGCTTCCGTAATACGCTCAATTTCCTGGTCAGATACATATACACCCTGCACCCGCTGCGGTTTGGGCATCCCGGTAGGATAGAAAAGCATATCGCCCCGACCCAGCAGTTTTTCCGCTCCGCCCATGTCCAGAATGGTACGGGAATCGGTCTGCGACGACACCGCAAAGGCAATCCGCGATGGCATATTGGCCTTGATAATCCCCGTGATGACGTCCACAGAAGGCCGCTGGGTCGCTACCACCAGATGAATCCCCGCCGCACGGGCCAGCTGCGCCAAACGGCAAATGGCATCCTCCACATCAGCAGGCGCCACCATCATCAAATCCGCCAGCTCATCAATAAGCACTACAATATACGGCATAATTTCTATGGCATCCCGCTCTTCCTCTGTAGCAGCTGCCGCCCGCCGCTCCTCTGACAATCTGTTAAAACGGGTCATATCCTTTACGCCGTGGGTGGCAAACACCTCATAACGGCGGTCCATCTCATGCACAGCCCAGCGCAGCGCAGAAGCCGCCTTTTTGGCATCGGTCACCACCGGTGAAATCAAATGAGGGATTCCATTATAATTGCCCAATTCCACCTTTTTCGGGTCCACCATGACAAATTTCACTTCATCGGGCGTCGCTTTATAAAGGATACTGTTGATCAACGTATTGATGCACACCGATTTCCCCGAACCGGTAGAACCTGCAATCAACAGATGGGGCATCTTGGCCAGATCGGCCACAATGGCCTGTCCGCTGATATCCTTGCCCAAAGCCACCGTCAACTTTGATTTGCTGTTTTGGAAGGCATCGCTCTCAAGCACTTCCCGCAAACCCACCATTGTCGTCGATTTGTTGGGCACCTCAATCCCGACCGCAGCCTTTCCGGGAATAGGCGCCTCAATGCGCACCCCTGCCACTGCCATACTCAACGCAATATCGTCAGCCAGATTGATAATCTTGCTGACCTTCACACCTGCCGCCGGACGAAATTCATATTGCGTAATCGCCGGCCCACAGCTGACATTTACAATTTTCCCTTTTACGCCAAAATCATTCAACGTTTTTTCCAGCTGCTCCACATTTTGCATCATGGCTGCCATGCTTTTTTTATCGCCGGCATTTTTATTTTCATCCAGCAAATCAATGGAAGGAAGCCGATATCCCTGCTCCTGCCGTTCTTCCCGCAACGGAGATGCCGCTGCGGCAACAGGCGCCGATTCCTTTACCATAGTTTCCTCGCGGTGCGCTGTCGTTTCTGCTGTCCTTCTCGCCTGCACCGCTTCACCCTTTATCGGTGCTGCCGCTCTGGCTGCCGTAGCTGCCTCATCCCGCGGCATGGCCGTCACTTTCCGCGGAAGTTCATTTTCCGGCTTCAGCTCAAGTCCCGGTTCCTCTGGATATTCCGTCAAATTGTCAGCGTCAGTTCTCAGTACTTCTGTTTCCTGTACTGCCTTTTCCTCTGCTGCCTTTTCCTGAACGGCTTTCTCCTTTGCCTCCGCCTCCATGCGATTGCGAATCTGCCGTTTCTCCAGAAGCTGACGGAAATCCTCCACAGAATCAGCGATATAATAAGGCTCTTTTTTCAGCGGTTCACGGGGACTCAATCCCACCCGCGGCTCCTGCTCATCCAGCGCTTTATGAATCTCCGCCAGACTGTTCAGCACAACAGTATGCTCCTTGGGAATCACCACATATTCCGCGCCGGTGTAACGGGGATACTGTCCCTTCTTCTCCCCGGACGTTGCCTGTTTGTCCTCCACAAAAAAGCGCTTCAATTTTCCCAGCCTGCTCTCCTTTTTCGGCGGGGCAGCCTGCTCCGTCGCATAGGCAGCCTTTTCTCTTTTTATGATTTTTTCTTCTCTCTGCTCTGTGGATTTTTTCTTACCCTGCCTGTCCTTTTCCTTTCGAGAACCTGACATTTCTTCCTCCTCATCCTCTTCTTCAATAAAAATGAAACTCAACAGCTTCTCCTTCATCTGCACCCACTTCTCACCAATCGCCGCAAAGAACGTCTCATTTTGTCCCGCAAGCAATCCGTACGCCATGAATATCAAAGCAATCGCAGCCACACAGAACAGTACAATATAAGCGCCTACCGTTCCCAGCGCCTTTTGCAGCAGCATGGAAATCGCCGCGCCCAGGACGCCGCCGCCATTGCCGCACAATCCCAGTATAAAATTATCTTTTATATTCACGTAGGTCACATTCATATGCAGCATTGTCAAAATTGCCAGACCGGCCATGACAACGCCAGCCACCTGTATCTGGCTCAATTGTTTTCCCGACAGCAGACACAACCCACACAGGCAAAACAAAAACGGAAACAGCAAAATCCCCCGACCTGTGAGCCCATGCATCACCAGATAAAACAATCCGCCTAAAAACCCCGTTTTCTCACGCAAAAGCGCACTGTACGCGCCCAGCTCCATACCGCTTCCGTCAGGCGCCTGTAAAATCGTCCATCCACTGTACAACGCCAGAGCCAGCATCGCCACACCCAACAGCATGTGGGTAACATTCAACGTCTCTTTTTTCTTTATATTCTCGGTTTTCGCCATACGCTCACCTCAAAATCACTTATTTTCAGAATCTTTATTATAACACAAATCCCTTACAAAATAAAAGAAAAACAAAGCAAATGTTCTCAAAAATACATATTTCTCAACCATTTATTCAACCAGACAACCAATCTATTTCCACACAATAACCCTTTTACTGCAATACCGCAAATCAGGACAATAAAGAAAAATGCCTCACTGCATAAGCAATGAAGCATCTTCTCATCATACGCCTGATTGGAATCGAACCAACGCACCTGGCTCCGGAGGCCAGTGCTCTATCCACTGAGCTACAGGCGCGCATCCAAACTACCTTTAATATGATACCCGAAATCAATTGATTTGTAAAGCCTTTCTTTGTAAATTTCTGTGAGAAGTTTCGCATTTCTCATGCGCTGTCCTCCCCCTCTCTTCCCATAAAGTCCACAGGGATCATGCAGATTCCCATACGCCTGTCCAATCCCCGCCAATCCTCACTTGACAACGCTCCGCCTTATGATAGTATAATAAATTAACAGATATTTTTTTTACCATTGAAAAAGTGAGGATTTCTATGTATATCGATTATCATTTACACTCCCAATTTTCCTGCGACAGCCTGACCAATATGGAAGCCATCTGTCAGGCCGCATTGTCCGCCGGACTGGACGAAATTGCCTTTACAGACCATATGGATTTCACCTATCCATTACAATATGAAAATCACTACATCCATGACCTGGACAATTACCTGGACACCATCAACCAATACAGACAACGCTACAGCGGACAGCTGGTCATCCGTGCCGGTGTGGAAATCGGGATGGAACGGCACCGCCTGGCGCAGTGCGAGAGCTTTTTGAAACGCTATCCCTTCGACTTTGTCATCGGCTCCGTCCATGAAATCGACGGCATCGCCGTCAGCCAGAAAGCCTTTTTTCAGGGAAAAACCAAAGAGCAGGTCTACCGGCAATATTACGGCGCTATCCTGGACTGCATCCGGCACTTCGACGGCTTCGACGTCATCGGTCATTTGGATTACTGCAAGCGCTACTGTCCATTGCCCTATGAGCCCGGCGATCACCTCATTGCCATGGACGTTGTGACCGAGCTTTTGCAGGAACTGATTCGCCGCGGCAAAGGCCTGGAAATCAATACCTCCGGCTTTCGGCATAAATCCGCCATGGGATTGCCCCACTTTGACATCCTGCGCCATTACCGGCAACTGGGCGGCACCCGCATCACCATCGGCTCCGACAGCCACCGCAGCGAATACGTGGGATACAAAGTAGCAGAAACCACCGCCGTGCTGAAAACATTGGGCTTTACCCATATCTCCACCTTCGGGCACCGCCATGAATATCCCGTGGCTTTGTAAAATAGTATAGAAAACAGTACAGCAAAAAGCTCCGCCAGAAAGAACTTCTGCGGAGCTTTGTCCAGGTCTGCACCATTTTGGCAAGCGTGGCATATAGTAGAGCATACGAAATTTTCTGCCGTCAGACAGTTCAGAGGAGGATGCTTTATGTCCAGAATGCGTCAGATTCCCGTAACAGAGGTTACGCAACACGAAAGAATGGTCAGCCAGACCATGTCCCAACCCGTCATGCGGCCAACTGCAAATAATTTCCGTATGCGCTCCAGAAAAAACGCGGTGAACAAGTTTCGCCTCAGCGATACTCCTGCGTTATTGAGCAATGGCTGCAGCTCCGTACGGGAATTTTGCAACAATGTCCAGAATATCACTGCCGATTTGAACCATCTCATCGGTTCTGTGGAAAATATTCTGCCGCTTTTGACAACCTATCTGGCAGCGATACAGGCGCGCAATCTGTCTGCCGAACAGCCTTCCGCCATGGAGCCGCCCATTGAGGTTTCCGCACCGGAACGCCCAGTCCAGCAGCCCCAGCCTGCTGCACAGCAGCCGCCACAAACTGCACCCATGCCGCGGCCTGAGGACATCCAGCAGCTTTTGGAAAATCCGCTGGTAAAAAATCTGCTCACCAGCTTTATGCAAAATGTACCCCACTAGCGGGTATTCAGCCTGATGTCATCTACTGCGCCCAATACTGTGACCTGATAGTTGTCTCTCTGGAACAGTTCCTCAGCCAGTTTCTGTACATCAGCGCCTGTCACTTTGCGCAGCTCGTCCACGTTTTCTTCCGGCGTGATGACTCTGTCATATGCTAAGAGAGAGCGTCCCAGTTTGTTCATGCGGCTATTTACTGTTTCCAGTCCCATAAACAGACCGCCTTTCAGCTGGCTGAAGCTTTTTTCCAGTTCTTCCTGAGGAATGCCGTTCTGCCGAATCTCGTCCAGTTCCTCTATAATAATATCTATCACCTGTTGACAGTTTTCCGGTCTGGTGCCCACTGAAATCACAAAAGCGCCGGTGTCGCTGTAGGAGCCATTGTAGGAGTACACCGAATAGGCCAGTCCCTTTTCTTCGCGAATTTTTTTCACCAGTCGGGCGCTCATCCCGCCGCCCAGATAGGCATTCAGGATACTCAGCGGAAACAGCCTGCTGTCTTCTTTGGCCACGCCGGGCAACGCCACACAGATTTGGCTCTGGGCGATCTCTTTGCGATAACAGTGTATCCCGGCCAGAGCCTTTCCTGCCTGGGGAAATTCATTGCGTGTTCCCCTGGGAATGCCTCCCAAGGTGGCGCGAATGGCCTGCACCACCTGTGCATGGCTGATATTGCCCACTGCCGATACGACAATATTGCTGCCGGTGTAGTATTGTTTCATATAGGCTTTCAGTTTGTCATGGTCAAAGGCGGCAATACTCTCCTCTGTGCCCAGAATGGCCCGTCCCAGTGGATGATTGGGCCACAGGTTTGCCGACAGCAGGTCCTGTACCAGATCGTCGGGCGTGTCCTCATACATTTTGATTTCTTCGATGATGACCTCCCGCTCTTTGGCAATCTCTTCATTGTCAAACTTGCTGTTGAGAAACATATCTGTCAGCACATCTACCGCCAGAGGGAAATCCTCTGTCAGCGTCTTGATATAATAGCAGGTATTTTCCTTGCTGGTGAAGGCATTCAACTGACCGCCCACCGCGTCGATTTCACTGAAAATCTGGTCGGCTGTGCGCCGTTCTGTACCTTTGAAAAGCATGTGCTCTATGAAATGGGTAATACCCCACTGGGCCTCATTTTCATAGCGGGACCCTACACCCACCCAAATTCCCATGGATAGAAACTGCACATGGTTGACTGTCTCGGTAATCACACGGATTCCATTATCCAATGTCGTAATTTCATAATTCAAACTCTGCATCCTATGCACCTCATATTGATAAAATTGGGCAGCAATCAGCCTCATGCCGACAGCCGCCCGCCACTTGTTTCTTTGTTGTGTATCGCACTGCGGGGAGTCTCTGTTCCCAGCTGCGTGGACAACCCATAATCCAGCAGGGCCACTGCATCATAAAAACGGTTCTTACTTTTCAATACTACAACAATCACCCGTTTCCCTGCTTTTTCTGCTACGGCAATCAAACATTGTCCCGCTTCATTGGTGGTGCCGGTCTTCACACCGATGGCGCCCGGATATTCCCGCAGCAGACGGTTGGTATTGCGCACCAGAAGCTGCCGTCCGTCCTGCCAGTGCACCATATACTGCTGCTTTTGGACAATGGCGGCAAAGGTTTCATTCTGCATCGCCGCCCTGGTCATCAAGGCCAGATCATATGCCGAAGAATAGTGTCCTTCCGCCGGCAATCCATTGGAATTGCAAAAATTGGTGTCCTTGCAGCCTAAAAGGCACGCCTGCAAATTCATATTCTGTACAAAGTTCTTCTCTGTACCGGCCATATACTCCGCCAGCGCCACACAGGCATCGTTTGCGGATTTCATCAGCGCACCGTGCAGCAATGCATCGAAGGTCAGGACATCACCGGTTTTCAGGTTGAGCGAGGATTCTCCGGTAGAAGCGGCGGTTTCCGAGACGGTAATCCACTGCTGTGCCTGAAACTGCTTTCCTGCCAGATACCCTGTCATGACCTTGGTCAGACTGGCAGGGGGACGGCGCTCATGTTCGCCCTTCCCGTAAAGTACCTGTCCTGTATCCAAGTCCATTACCACTGCCGCCTCTGCCGTGATTGCAGGCAGGACTGCTCCATTGGCCGGCGCAGGCATGGCCACGCACAAAAGCAGACACAGACACAGCAGGGTTCTCATGTGCTTCCTCATAATACTTCAGACACCTTCACACACTGATATCCCTTGGCCTGTATGGTGCTGATGATATCGGGCAGCGCTTCCGCAGTATGCGCCTTGGGATGCATCAGCAAAATAGCGCCGCTGCACAATTTATCTCCGGTAACTCTCTGCACCAGGGTATCGTGAGAAGGCGCAGGGTCCTCCCAGTCCACTGTATCCGCCGTCCAGAGAATGGTGGTATAGCCGCACTGGTCGGCAGCCTGCAGGCAGGTTTCACCGTGTTCTCCATAAGGCGGCGCGTAAAGTGTGGGCTTTACGCCTGTGATTTTTTCCAGGATTGCCTCGCTTTTGGTAATATCCTGCTGGTTCTGCGCTACGCTCAGCTGGTCGGGATGGGGATGCTTGTAGCCGTGATTGCCAATCTCATGTCCGGCAGCTGCAATCTGCTCTACCAGCTCCGGAAACTTCTCTGCAAAACGGCCGGTCACAAAAAATGTGGCGTGTACCTGCGCTTTGTCCAATGTGTCCAGCATTTCCGGCAGGACATCTTCTCCCCAGTCCACGTTGATGGCCAGCGCCACTTTTTTCTCTGTATTGGTGCCCTGATATACCGGATTGGCCATGACCGCAGCATCATCCCCGCCCAGAAAGGACCAGAGCACGCCGGCAGCCAGCAACGCGCACAGCCCAATCAGTACTGCCTGAATCAGCCATTTTGGAAAAAAATAAACTCTCATACAACTCCCTCCTCATACTCTGGTTTTATTGTATGAAGCAGGAAATCAACTTATGTCTGCCAAAGGCACGGCGACGTTCTTTTTCATCTTGATTTTTATGTGTTCTTCTCTTATTCTGCGAAATATCGTGATAAATTATAGCAAAATTTTGCCGAACTGTACAAAAACAATTCTGCAAAAAAAGAGCTGCCTTACGGCAGCCGCTATTTTGGCAATCTATCGTCCTGTTCACTTTGCAGCAGGCGTTGCCAGACAAACCGTCGTCCTCTGCAAGTTAACTGTGCAGCAACTTCTCTGCTTCCGCCCGCGTGTCCGCGATGGCAAAAATTTTATCCAGCTTGGCGTAGCCTACGATTTTGCGTACATAGTCTGTGAATCCGCAGAAAATCACTTTTCCCTGATGCTGGTTGGCCATTTTGAACCAGGCAATCAGCGCGCCCAGACCGGAGGAATCCATAAAACTTACCTGGGAAAGGTCAATCAACATATGGTAGATTTGGTTTTCTTCTGCATAATTCTTTACTTTTTCCTTTACCTCACTGGTGCATCCCAGAATCAACTCACCCTGTAATATCACTGTCAGATACCCTGTATGTTTCTCTAAAATGACTTGACACACGACGCTTCCTCCTCATCTATACGGATGGTAATATAATTGATATCATCAGCAATCTGCTGACTTGCCGCATATTGCTCAATTTGTCGCTGCAACTGCAATATATTTTTTAAGGTAATGTCTTCCTGCTCCGCAAAAAGATCCTGCAGGCTGCTGCAGCTTCTGGCTGCTTTCCCTTGCAATTCCAGCTCAAAAATGCCGTCTGTATACAAAAACAATTGCTGCCCCGGCCGCAATGTCACCTGCTGCTGATCATACGCTGTCTGGGAAAAAACGCCCAGCGGCAGACCTTGTTCGTTTTCTAAAAAAGATACTTCAGCCCAATCTGACAGGCACGGGGAATTGTGCCCGGCGCTGCTGTAACAAAAGTTCCATGTTTCCATATCCAACACGCCATAAAAGGCTGTCACAAAGTAATCGTTGGCTGTGCTGCTGAAAAATTGCTCCAGCCGCTTGTTGAGCTGGGTCAATAAGGCGGCAGGTTCCCGATAATATCCTTCGAGGTCATGCAGCTGAAACTTGATGGTGGCAGTAATCATGGCAGAGGCGACGCCATGCCCTTTTACGTCGCAAATCAATACGCCCAAATGCTGCGCATCAATGGGCAGAAAGTCATAAAAGTCGCCGCCTATAAAGCTGCTCGGTTTATATAATACCGTAATATCCAACCCAGCATACACAGGCACTTTCTGCGGCAAAAAGCTTTTTTGCAGCTCGGTGGCAATTGCCAGCTCATTGTGCAGCTGTCGATAGCGCTCGTCTAAATCATTGGCAATGGTTTTCATTTTCAATAGATTTTTTACCCGTAAAACCAGTTCATGGCTGTCCACCGGTTTTGTCAGAAATTCATCTGCTCCGGCTTTCAGCCCCTCCAGCATACTCTGTTTATCATTCAGCGCTGTAAGGATAATCACTGGAATGTTTTGATAAAGACGAAAGCCTTTTAAGTGGCGGCAGACGTCATATCCTGAGCCGTCAGGCAGCATCACATCCAGCAATATCAAATCCAGACCGACCTGTTCAATACACATATAGGCCTCTGCGCAGGTATAAGCCTTATAGATATTCATGGGAATGCCGCTGAGCTCCAGATAGGCTTCCAGCAATTCCAGATTTACTTCGTGATCATCTACCAACAAAATATTCGCTGCTCTGGCCATGGCGCACCTCCTGCTTATGTAAACCAGTCCCCCGAAGAGGAGATAGATAAAAAGAATAACGCTACCGGACAATGATAGCGTTATTCCATTTATGCGTTTCTCACAAGATTAGTTGTTAAACATATCGCCAATGGTGCTGCCCATAGCTTCCTGTACAACAGGAATTTCTTCTTCCGGCTCTTTTTCTTCTGTGGCAGCAGCTGCTGGAGCTTCTTTTGCAGGTCTTTCGGTAGTCTGTTTGATGCTCAGGCTGATTTTTTTGTTTTCTACATCCAGCTCCAATATTTTTGCGTTGACTTCCTGACCAATCTGCAAAGCATCTTCTACTTTTTCTACGCGTTCCCAGGAAATCTGAGAAATATGAACCAGACCGTCTACGCCGTCTTCCAGCATTACAAATGCACCAAATGGTACAATGCGTACCACTTTACCGGTTACGATAGTGTCCACTGCATATTTTTCAGCAGCGCTGTCCCATGGATTTGGAATCAACTGTTTCAAGCCCAAAGAAATCTTTTCTTTTTCTTTGTCTACTTTCAAAATGTATACTTCGATTTCCTGACCTTCTTTTACCACATCAGCAGGATTTTTTACACGACCCCAGCCCATTTCGGATACATGCAGCAGGCCGTCCACGCCGCCCAGATCTACAAAAGCGCCAAACGCAGCCAACCGGCGTACAACACCTTTTCTTGTCTGTCCTTCTTCAATGGAGTTCCAAACCTGTTCTTTGCGTGCTTTTTCTTCTTCTTCCAGAATTTCACGACGGGAAAGTACGATTTTTCTGGCTTCTGGTTCAAATTTAATAATTTTGAACTGTAATGTCTGTCCTACAAAAGATTTGATATCCTGAATAAATTTGATATCCAGGCGAGATGCCGGTACAAATCCTCTGGTCCCGATATCTACAATCACGCCGCCTTTTACGACATCCACAACAGGCGCTTCAATGGTCTGGTTTTCTTTGTAGATGGTTTCCAGTTTTTCCATTGCATCAGCCTGGTCTACTCTTTTCTTGGAAAGCATGATGTTGCCTTCGCTGTCTTCTTTGATGACCATCACGCGGATTTCGTCACCAACTTTTACTACTTCTTCTGGTTTTACATTTTTTGTAAAGCTCAGTTCACGGACTGGAACGATACCTTCTGATTTTCCTCCGATATCAACCAGGACTTCATCATCACTTACTTTTACTACAGTACCGGTCACGATATCGTGTCTGCCTACCTCTCCCAAAACACCGTAGCTTTCCAAGCCCTGTTCCATTGTCATTAATTCTTCCATTTCTAAAGTAACCTCCCTAATAATCCAGTCAGGCGTTGATGCACCTGCTGTTATTCCCACATTTTTTACATCATCAAACCAATGCAAATCAATTTCGTCAGCTGATTCGATATGTTCAGTGCGGCAGCCATTCTGCCGGCAAATGTTTGCCAGTTTCTGTGTGTTGGCGCTGTTCAGCCCGCCAACTACCAGCATTAAATCCACCGTTCGCGCCAATTCCAAGGCAGCGCTTTGTCGCTCCCTTGTAGCGGAACAAATGGTGTTGAATACCGCCAGTTCTTCCAGCTCGTACTGCTCCAAAGCTTGTACAGCTCTGGCAAAACGCTCTGGATTTTCCGTAGTTTGAGCTACCAGGCATACTTTACATCCTTTTAACGCTGCCTCTTTTAATTCAGTAATCTCCTGAAAAGCAATGCCCTTGTTGCCCGCCCATCCTAAAATGCCCTGCACCTCTGGATGGTTACGGTTTCCCAGAATCAATACAAGATAGCCGTTCTGGCTGTGTTCATGTGCAATTTTCTGTACTTTATTCACAAAGGGACAAGTACAATCGTAAAGCTCAAGCCCCCGTTTCTCGGCTTCTTCATAAACAGAGGGGGCAACGCCATGGGTGCGGATCAACACAATTTTTTCGTCAATCTCCTCAAAGGAATCTTTGGCATAGATGCCTAAACTCTCCAGACGTTTTACCTCCTGCGGATTGTGAATCAGGGGACCAAGCGTGGCAATTGGTACATGCCCGCTTTTGACCAGTTCCTCACCTTTTTGGATGGCCATTTTCACACCAAAACAGAAACCTGCATGGGGAGCTATCTGAAAGTTCACTTCATCAGCTCCTTCTTAAAATTAATCATTTACCATTCTATTATAACGGATAAACGCAGGAAGTGAAATAGTTATTTTGCAATCTTCGCAAAAAGTTTTTCTACAACTTCTTCCAAAGTCATATCACTTGTATCAATCCGCTCTGCATCCGCCGCCTGTACCAGCGGTGAAACAGCTCTTTTGGAATCTTTTTCATCCCGCAAAGCGATATCGCGTTTCATTTGCTCCAAGTCTACTGCAATTCCTTTTTGTTGCAGTTCTAAACAGCGCCGACGTGCCCGTTCTTCCAAGGATGCCGTCAAAAAAAATTTGTACCTGGCATCAGGTAATACTGTAGTCCCAATGTCCCGTCCATCCATCAGCACATCGCAATCGGCAGCAATTTTCTGCTGCTGCGCCACCATGGCTTCCCGCACAGAGGGCAGCATCGCCACCGCTGACACATTGGCTGAGATCTCTGTCGTCCGAATTGCCTCTGTGATATCCACTCCATTGCAATACAGGTGCTGCCCTCCAGGCTCCTCTTTAAACTCCAGTTGAATTTTTTCCAGCAATGCCTCCATGGCAGCAGAATCTTCCAATGACACCTGCTCCTGCATGGCAAACCAGGTGACAGCCCGATACATTGCACCGGTATCCAGATAAATGCAGCCCAGCCGTTTTGCCAATGCCTTTGCCACCGAACTTTTTCCCGCTCCGGCAGGACCGTCAATGGCAATCTGTAACGTCTCTTTCATAGTTGTTCCTCCATATTGGGCAGCTATCAGGATATGGTTCTGTGTGCCAGCCCCACTGCAACCTCATCCAAATGCAGCAAGCCCACGCCCAAAAATACTGCGATACTCAGATGGTCCTGAAAACGGGCAATCCCCAATTTTCCACCTACATTCAGACCAATGGCTTTATTTTGAATTTGTGACAAAGCTTCTCTGGTAGCTCCTGCAATGGCGCCCTCTTCTGAATGGGTATCGCCGATGATGCCTTCCCGTTTTCCTGCCACAATGGCATGTTCTACAATTTTATTAATGGAAGCAAGATATTCGCCGCCAAAATCCACCGCTCCCACTTTAATGCCCTGAGCCAAAATTTTTCTTTTTTCCTGATTTTCTTCTTCCCGCGTTTCTGTCAACGCAATACGCAACGCAGTTCTGGCAATTTCTTTACTGCCGTAGGCCATAAATTCACCCCATTTATTATATATTTCTTTTATTTTAATGCAGAATCATTATTTGCGCAAGCACTCCCCGCTAAATATCCTGTGGAAAAGGCAGCTTGCAGATTAAATCCGCCTGTCATCCCATCAATATCTAAAACTTCACCGACAAAATACAAATTTTGCACCAGTTTGCTTTCCATAGTTTTTGGTGAAACTTCTTTTACACACACACCGCCTGCGGTGACAATAGCCTCCTCCAATGGGCGCGCTTTTGTCAGCGTAAACCGAAAGTTTTTCAGCATCTCCACCATGCGCTGCCGCTCTTCCCGGGTAATCTGATGCAGTTCCTTTTCCCCGGGAATTCCACAGCATCGGATAAACACCGGTATCAGCTTGGCAGGCATCAAGGTATGTAAGCTGTTTTTTAACTGCTTTTTATTTTGCTCCCCAATTTCCCGCAAAAACCGTGCATCCAATTTTTCTGCGCTCAATGCCGGTTTGAAATCGACCACACCAATCAGAGGCTCTTTTTGTTTTTGCCAATAATCCACCGCTTTATAGCTGGTAGATAATACGATTGGCCCAGACACACCGAAATGGGTAAACAGCATCTCACCGAATTCCTGCGCCAACTTTTTGCCCTGCTGATTCTCTATGGTAAATGTTACGTTTTTCAGACTCAAGCCCTGCAACTCTTTTATCCACGGCTCTCTGCATTCCAGCGGAATCAGCGAGGGACGCAACGGTATGATGGCATGGCCGGCTTTTTGGGCAAAACGATACCCATCCCCAGTAGAACCGGTGCCAGGATAGGACGCGCCGCCGGTGGCCACAACGATATGTTCCGCATACAATTTGTGTCCATTCAGCAACTGTACGCCCACAGCTCTGCCATCCTCCACCAGAATCTCTTTTGCCGTCGTGTTCAACCATAAATCCACATGCAGCTGTTGTAATTTTCGCCGCAAAGCGTTCACAATATCTTTAGACTGATCTGACACCGGAAACACTCTCTGCCCTCGCTCCACCTTCAGCGGTATGCCAGCCTCTTCAAAAAACGTCTGCACCTGTGTATTGGAAAATCTGCTCAAGGCAGTATATAAAAATTTTCCGTTGTGCAAAAAACTGGCTATAATTTCCTCCCGCTCTTTGGCCGTCGTGACATTGCAGCGGCCTTTTCCGCTGATCAGCATTTTTTTGCCCAGACGGTCATTCTTCTCCAAAAGCGTCACTGTCGCACCCTGCTCCGCTGCCGTAATGGCTGCCATCATTCCGCTGGCGCCGCCACCGATAATCAATACCTGTTGTTCCATCATCTGCCCTCTCCATTTTCCCAAGCTTTCTTGCTTTATTTTGCGCTCCTGTAAGTAAAATAAAAAATTTTATTTTTTTAGAAAAAACACCGTATAGAAATATGGTTTTGTCAAATACTATAGCCATTGAAACAAAGGAGGTCAAGATATGTTTTCTCGAAAGAAGAAATTTTTTGTGTTATCCGTTGCGTTACTCTGCGTTTCCTGCCTGATTTTTACCGGTTGCAGCAATAAAAACAACAGCCAGCAAACGCCGCCAGCTACCAATAACCAGACTGACACAGAGCCAAACAACACCACCAACGAAAAAGACAATAATACCAACATGCAAAACCAACAGGATAACGCCGCTGCCGACCCTACTGACCGTACCGTCGACAACAGCGATTTGAACCAAAGAGCAGAAAAAATCGCTGATGCCGTAGTGGAACAAGTGGCGCAGGTAAAAGACGCACGCACTGTCATCTCTGAAAAAATGGCTTATGTATCTGTAGCCATTGACGAAACGGCAGATACCGCAGAGTCCGCTACATTAAAAGATGAAATCAGCCAGGTTGTGAAAAAGACAGACACGGAAATTGACACCGTGTACGTGATGGAAGATGCCGATACCTTCACTCGTATGAAAGAAATCGGGGAAGATATCGCCAACGGGAAGCCCATCTCTGGCTTTGCAGAAGAATTGGAAAATCTTTTTGTACGCGTCACACCAACGAAAGAATAAGAAACTATCCCTCTCTTAAAACAGCCGACTTAAGGTCGGCTGTTTTCCGTCATGTCAAATACATTGCGCTAAAAGCCATATGCATCATTTTTTATCTGTCACAAAATTATAAACCGTTGCACACAGGAATCCTATTCAATATATTTACGTTTTTTGTCATCCTCTTTTGCTGCAACCTTGGGAATAAAACGGCTGGCGAACCGCAATTTTCCCCGATATTTTATATAAAAATAGCCAATGGTAGAGAATACCACCGCACCGATAAAGTTTACCATCAAATCTTTCATGGTATCAATCAGTCCAATATCCAAATATCCATCTATTCCCAGAGGCTGTCCATTTACCGTAACCTCTGCAATATCAGCAATCATCACCGGTCGATTGCTGTTGGTAGGATCCAGCATGACAGAAGAAATGGTATGAATCACTGTATCTTTCTGCATATCCAGCATAAAAAACTGATCCATAAAAAATTCAAAAAATTCCCACATCACACCGATGGTCATGGAAAAACAGAATGCCACAATACTCATATAGATAGGCGCCAATTTAAAACTGAACCGTTCTGTGCGATTCAGGATATCCACCATGGAAAATCCGATTGCTGCCGCCAAAAAGCCATTGAGCGTGTGCAGCATGGTGTCCCAGAAAGGGAATTCGAGATAAAACGCATGAATTTCACCCAAAATCTCCGCAGCAAAAATGAACAGTAAAATAATAACTTCCAACGTGTCAGGCAACTTGATATGATAGTTCATCTGAATAAAACTGGGCACCAAAAATAAAATCAATGTCAAAATGCACAAAAACACATTTTCATAGTTGCCATTAAAAAATTGGGCAATCATCACGATAATTACCAAAGTTCGCAAAATCAGATACAACCCAAATGCTGTTTTATTTTCGCGGCACTGTTTCTTTAGCGCCGCCTTTTTTTCTTTCCAATTTCCTTGTTTTCTTTTCATCTGCATCCCTGCTCCCCAACTGAGAAATCATTGTGCCCCATCCTTTATTCCTTCTCCATGGCAGCTGTTCTTCCCCTGCTCGTGCTATCCTTTTACCGTAATCCTCAAAGAAAATCTCGTCTCCTTCTTTGTCAATCACTCCACTGGGCAAACGGAACAGACTGTCTGTCGTAATGGACAACATAAAACCATTTATGGCGCCGCGATAGTCATCATACAAACCAAGGGCATCATAAAAAGCACGGTAATGTTCAAATACACTCCGTTTCATCTCATACACATTGCTGCTGTGCAGCTCTGTACTCACCAGACTGCCCTTGCGCTTCACATAATAATAGACCGGTTGCTGTAAAACATAGATTTGCTGTACATGCTGCAGATAGTGAAGATTAAAAATAAAATCCTCACACCAGGTAATATCCGGTTCACAGCGCAGTTTGTACAAATTAATCAAATCGCGGCGATAGAGCTTGTTCCACATCACGCCATAATAAAAATTAGCGGGTGCTTTCATCAGCATCTGCAGCGCAAAATCCTGCAGTGAAATTTTTTCTTCCGTACGAATATGACCATTCACAATCAGCATACGCCCCACCACGCGATAAAAAGGAGCAATGACAAGCTGACACTGCTCCTGTTCAGCTTTTTCCACCATCCGCTCTGTCGCAGTGGGAACCAGCCAGTCATCACTGTCGGCAAATTGAAGATAAATACCCTTGGCGCGCGCTATACCAGCATTGCGGCTTTCTGATACACCGCGATTGCACTGGTCAATTACCAAGACGCGGGAATCCTGCCGCGCATACCGTCGGCAAATCTGTAAACTGTTATCGGTACTGCCATCATTCACCAAAATTAACTCAATATTTTGATAGGTCTGCTGCAAAATGCTGTTGATGCAGCGCTCCAGATAGGCAGATGCATTATAGACAGGCACAATCACACTCACCAATGGCTCCCGTTCCATTCTATTTTTCACCTTCTCCTGTAATTTCAATCACTTCTGTTTGATTTCTTCCATTTTCGCTCAAAAAAACCCTTTTATCCACATACTTTCTTTAAAATAAGCTTTTCTTCGCGGTAATGGGCTCGTTTATATCCCTTTCTATCCGTGTCTTTTGGGAATGGCGCGTAAATTTACACCATCTTTCAGATGCCTTTCTCTTGCGCAATAACGGACTTTTGATTACAATAAAATTATAAATAAAATTGTCTCGTTTCCAACCAGTCCTTTTATACCAAACTTATCTGTGTCAGGAGGATTCCTATGTATACCTGGGAAGAAATCAATACCATACTGCACCAATGCCGCCGCTGTTCACTGTGTCAGAGCCGCAAACAGCCCGTCATGGGACAAGGCAGCCACACTGCCCGTATCATGCTCGTCGCAGAAGCGCCCGGTGCGCAGGAAGACCAGCAGGGGATTCCCTTTGTCGGTCCGGCGGGTCGTATCTTAGATGTATTGCTGGCGTCAGCAGAACTGAAACGGCAGGATGTCTATATCACCAATGTCATCAAATGCCATCCGCCAACCAATCGGGATCCCCTGCCAGAAGAACAGCAAGCCTGCCTGCCTTTTTTGCGTTGCGAAACTGCACTGCTCAAGCCGCCCATCATTGTTTGTTTGGGCCGTATCGCCGCCCAGCGACTGATTGATCCTAGATTTAAAATCACAACACAGCACGGCAGCTGGGTTTGCCGCAAGGGCTACTGGATGACTGCCATCTATCATCCCTCGGCCATCTTACGCGACCCCAGTAAATTAGAAGAAACCAAACAGGATTTTCAAGGGATTCTGTCCAAACTGCGGGAAATTGATGACCAGCAATATCCCATCTAAGCACGAGCTCATTTTGAATTACAGTCTATCCGTCTATTTTTCAATTAAAAAGAGAGAGCTGCGTCATCATCCATCAGGAACCCCGCACAGCTCTCTCTTTTTGCGATCAGTTTACTCTTTTCTCTTATTCACACTGTAGCGCAGTAATAGCAATCATATCCACCACATCCTGCACACTGCATCCACGGGACAAGTCATTCACCGGCTTTGCCATGCCCTGCAAAATTGGGCCAATGGCCGTTGCATTGGCAAAACGCTGTACCAGCTTATAACCGATATTGCCAGCCTGTAAATCAGGGAACACCAGTACATTTGCATGCCCTGCCACATCGCTGCCAGGCGCCTTTTTCGCCGCTACAGACGGTACAACAGCAGCATCCAGCTGCAATTCACCGTCCACTGCCAAATCCGGCTGTTTCTCCTTCACCAGTGCCAAAGCCTCTGTTACCTTATCTACATTTTCATGCTTGGCAGAGCCTTTTGTGGAGAAGGACAGCATGGCTACATTGGCCTCGCCACCAATCAGGCTGCGTTTTGTTTCCGCACAGCTGATGGTGATGTCTGCCAATTGCTGGCTGTCTGGATTGGGATTTACCGCACAGTCGCCGAAAATGAAAACGCCATCATCTCCATAGGAGTGATCCGGCACAATCATCACAAAAGCGCCTGACACCGTTTTAATGCCCGGTTTGGTTTTCACAGTCTGCAATGCAGCACGCAGTACATCGCCGGTAGTATTATCTGCACCGGCCAACATTCCGTCCGCCATACCTCGCATCAGCATCAAGTTACCAAAATATAAGGGGTTGCGCACAGTTTGTTCTGCCTTCTCCAAGGTCATGCCTTTGTGCTTACGCAATTCGTAAAATAATTGAGCAAAAGCAGGCAAGTGCTCGCTGCTGGCAATATCCACAATTGTCAGCCCGTCCAATGCCACGCCTTCTTCTGCTGCTACTTTGCGAATTGTCTCCTCTTCACCTAACAGGATAGGCTCTGCCAGCCCATCTGCTGCGGCAATAGCGGCGCCCTTCAGTGTACGTACTTCTGTACCTTCCGGTAACACAATCCGCCGTTTGTTTGCCTTTGCTTTTTCCTTAAATCCTGCCAATAAATCCATACAACCGCCTCCCCACTGTTCTGATCCATACTCTATGGTATTAATTTCATCGTTTGCTCTATTTTAGTTTCCAAAAGCAGCTTCAATGGTTTCCTCTGCAATGGCCAATTCTTCATTGGTAGGCACAATCCACACCTGCACGCGAGACCCTTCTGCACTGATATTGACTTCTTTGCCCCGTACATTATTTTTCTCTGCATCAATGGCAATGCCCAGATAATCCATATCTGCGCAAATTTCTTCACGCACATCCGGACCATTTTCGCCAATTCCCGCTGTAAACACGATGGCATCCACGCCATTCATCGCTGCAATATAACTGCCGATATATTTCTTTACGCGATAAATAAAAATATCTCTGGCCAGTTTGGCATCCTGATTGCCTTGTGCAATAGCTTCATCCAATTCGCGGAAATCGCTGGATACTCCAGAAACCCCCAAAAGGCCTGATTCCTTGTTCAGCATATGGTCCATGCGCTCAGGATCAAAGCCTTCATGTTTCATCAGATACAGCACAGCGGTGGCGTCAATATCCCCACAGCGGGTACCCATCAGCAAACCTTCATGCGGCGTAAAGCCCATAGAAGTATCTACCACTTTGCCGTTTTTGATTGCAGAAATACTGGAGCCGTTGCCCAGATGGCAGGTAATAATCTTTAAATCTTCTACTGGTTTTTCCATCAGCTCAGCTACACGGCGGGAGACATATTTATGAGATGTCCCATGCGCTCCGTAGCGACGAATTCTGTGTTTTTCTGCATATTCCTTCGGCAAACCATAGGTATAGGCTACCGGACTCATTGTCTGATGGAAAGCCGTATCAAATACTACTACCTGTGGTTTGCCCGGCATTACCTTGGAGCAGGCATCAATCCCTTTTAAGTGTGCGGGATTATGCAGCGGAGCCATAGCACCATATTCTTTAATTTTATCATATACTGCGTCATCAACCAGCACTGCCTTGCTGAACGTATCGCCGCCCTGCACAATACGATGGCCGATGGCATCAATTTCATCCAGAGAATTCAATCCGGCCTCTTTTGTCTCCAACAGGCCATTCAGCACCAATTCCATAGCGACCTGATGATCTGGGATTGCCATTTCCTTTTTATTTTTCAGCCCGCCGGCTTTGATAGTGAAAATACCCTCCGGCAGACCGATTTTTTCTACCTGACCCTGTGCCATTACTGATTCATCGTCCATGTTCAGCAACTGAAATTTCAACGAAGAACTGCCGCTGTTAATTACCAAAATAATCATTGCTTCTTTCATCCTCCATACATTCTTTTTCTTTTCCTTTTAAACAGAAAACCTTTGTTTTCTATTTTTTTGTTGCTATAGTTTCTCTAAAAAATTTATATAGATAGCAACGATTTTATTATAACTTTTGTCAACCCCCTCTGCCAGCATTTTGTAGTTATTTTTCTTTTCATCCCTGCCTGTGTTGAATACAATTGGTAGTACAGATCTGTTTCGCTTCCCGTTTTTTCAATAGCGTACCACACGATGGGCTGAATTGTATATTTCATTTAGCTTATTCCCAAGGCTCTATCTGTGCCTTCCCTGCTTTCTGGGATTTTCCCTGGTGCTCTTTCTGCAACAAGTACCGCTTCTGATATTTTAAACGTGCATAATCACTAATTTTTTTGCAGTAAAATACATTGGACGGTCCTCCGATGACGCCCACCAGCGGGAGCCCTTGAATAAACTTGATGCACAACATATCTGTTGCAAAACAATCTGCCGTTTTTCGCAGCTGCAAATCCAAATCATAGCCAATGGCCACATCGCTTGTGAAAAACCCAATCAGCTTATCCACCTGTTCATTGCAGGCCTCCCGTTCTTCCGCTGTAGCCAGAGCGCCCTCCAATAACTTCAAAATAAAATACTGTTCATCCTCTTTCCGGTAGTCATAGCCATAACTCAACGCGATTTCATAAACACTTTTCAACACAACGCCAATAAACACCGGAATATCCGGCAAGCCAATTCCCAACAAGCCTAAGCCCGTTCCCTCCAGGGCAGTAATCCCCAGATTACGCCAATTGCCGTGATTGGCCAGTTTATTCAGCGCCTTCAGCCCCTTTCTGGGACTCAATTGCTTAAAGGACTCGTCATAAACGCGGTGCGTCAATTCCAACTGCTCCCGATCATAGGTCTTTTCGATAATGGAATTGCCCTTTTCAAAGACAAGCTTAAAACCTAAATAGAAGGCCTGCTGCAACTTTTCATATAAGCCGTCGGGAATTTTCTCCTCCACCTTATCCGTCAGCGACTGCAAAAACCCTTCGCCACTTTTTTGCAGCAACTTCTCTTCCTTTTTTTGTATTCTTTTCAGATTCTTTTCAATCGCCCGCTCCATTTTGTTGCCCCTTTCTGCATCGTTTCGCATCGCAACAATCTCTCTATAGCATAATTCCAGAAAAACTGGAACTTCTCCTGCCTGTCACACGAATAGTTTTCACCATCTGTTCTCTAACTCGAAAAAATGTAAGCTATATTTTGCTTAATTGCAACGAATAGAATTTCCCATGAAAAAAGAAAATGACCCAATCAGTTTTATTCGGCGTGTTGACAAATTGGATTTTAATTTAATAGGATAGCCGATTGCGCAGTTCTATCACCCAATTACTCTAGTACCATTTCTCAAATTATTTTTCCTAAAACTTTTTCATAATTTTTTTAAAAAAGTGTTGACAAGTCCCTTTCTTTTTCTTATAATATCTTAAGTAATCTACTTGCCGGTGTGGCGGAATTGGCAGACGCACGGGACTCAAAATCCCGCGGTAGCGATACCGTATCGGTTCGACCCCGATCACCGGCACTCTGAGAACCATCGTTGAAAGCAATGATGGTTCTTTTTTGTTATGTGATGATACAATACATAACAAGCCCCCTGTGCGTCATTGTTACAGGGGGCTTGATTTCGTTATTTAATTCATCTTATTATTTTTATGTGCCCCAATTGAGCAAATTTTTCACCAAATACAGTAAATCCTTTCTGGCGCCTTTCAATCCAGCAAAATCTGCTGATGATTCTATCATGGCACAGCGCCTACGTTAAGCAGTTTTTACACAACGATAAAAACTGCACACAAAAAAAACGCACCCATAGGAGGTGCGTCACGACAGAAAAAGACGGGACTCGAACCCATACCTCAGGTGCCACAACCTGTGTGATTCCATTTCACCACATTTTCTTTTCGGATTGATTATATTATAGCAAGTATTTAGTCTATGGGCAAGCACTTTTGAAAAAAATTTCTCTCCAGATGGTATAAAAATTTGGAAAAATTCGATTTTTGTATTTTATATCAATATTTTTTCCACAAATGACGACTATAGTCCTCTCTAAATCACCTTTTTTGATTTTGATCTGCACTTTTCTATTTTAGTTTTGTATTTCAATGAAGTCACAATTTCCCATAAAAATCCTCGCAAAAAACTGGATTTTTTTATTTTTCAATTGAATGTTATCACAAAATCTCCTATAATAAAAGATACTGTTAGGATAAAGATATTTTGAAAAAGAGGAAGGTTCATAGTTATGAAATTAGGAATTGTCGGTCTACCAAATGTGGGAAAAAGCACGCTGTTCAACGCCTTGACCAAAGCGGGAGCCGAATCTGCCAACTATCCATTCTGCACCATTGACCCCAATGTAGGTGTAGTATCCGTCCCTGACGCACGCTTATCTTGGCTTGCCGATTTATATCACACAGAGAAGGTTGTTCCAGCTGTAATCGAATTTGTGGATATTGCCGGATTAGTACGAGGCGCCAGCAAAGGAGAAGGATTGGGCAATCAGTTTTTAGCACACATTCGCGAGGTAGACGCAATTGTACATGTAGTACGTTGTTTTGATGACAGCAATGTCATTCACGTGGAAGGTTCCGTCGATCCTATCCGCGATATTGAAACGATTAACCTGGAGTTAATTTTCTCCGATTTGGAAGTGTTGGAACGCCGCCTGCTGAAAGCACAAAAAGGTCAAAAGAGTGGCGATAAGGCGTTGATTGCCGAAGCGAAATTACTAGAACGCTTAAAAGCCCATTTAGAGGACGGACAGGTTGCCCGCCGTTTTACCCCAGATAATGAAGAGGAAGCGGCAATCTTAAAAGAAATGAATCTTTTGACCTATAAACCTGTACTCTATGCCGCAAACGTAAAAGAGGATGAGTTGGCCGACGGCAATGCCTATGTAGAGCAGGTAAAAGCTTTTGCCAGCGAAGAAAATTCTGAAGTATTTATCGTTTGCGCACAGATTGAGCAAGAGATTGCCGAACTGGACGAAGAAGAAAAGCAAATGTTTTTGGAAGAACTGGGCATCAACCAATCTGGTCTGGACCGCATCATCACTGCCAGCTATAAACTTCTCGGTCTGCTCAGTTATCTCACTGCTGGACCGAAAGAGGTAAAAGCCTGGACCATCACCAAAGGCACCAAAGCGCCTGGAGCAGCCGGTAAAATTCACTCCGATTTTGAGAGAGGTTTTATTCGCGCCGAGGTGGTTTCTTATCAGGATTTGTACCAATGCGGCACTTATAATGCTGCCAAAGAAAAAGGGCTTGTGCGCATTGAGGGAAAAGATTATGTGGTACAAGACGGCGATATTATGTTGTTCCGCTTCAATGTGTGAGTAACGGATCTGACATATGTAGCATAAGCTCGCTTAAAACCAGACATCTCTGTGGGAATATTATCCATAGAGGTGTCTTTTCTTTTGCATAAAAAACAGCGTACCGCTCAATGCGGTACGCTGTGAATAAACAACGAAAGAACTATGATTAGTTCTGAGTTGCCAGATAATGATACATTTCATCTAACATTTCGTCAGTGATATATACTGGGTTATTGCGCAGGTTTGGATGAACACTGATGCGAACCAGATCAGCAATCTGTTCTTCGTTCAGATTCAAGTCTTTCAAGCCATTGCGCAGACCTAATCTTGCTTTCAGAGCATGGATTTCGTCAGCCATTACGTTCATGTCACGGAAACCAAGTTTCTGAGCAAAATCATTCATACGTGGTCCAACTTCTGGATCGTTTGCGTTGATGTGTGCAAAGTAGTCCAGAGTAATACCGCAAGCTTCACCATGTGGAATGCCATGGATATTGGTCAACGGGAAGGAGCATGCATGAGAACCTGTGGTCAGAGGAATGGTGAATGCCAAACCAGCCATTACAGATGCTTCGCACATTTTTTCTCTTGCTTCTACATCCTGCGGGTCTTTATAAGCTCGTTCCAGATATTTGAATACCAAATCACAAGCATGCAATGCAACTGCATCACAGATTGGCTGATGATTTTTGCTCCAGAAACCTTCTACAGCATGGCACAGTACGTCAATCCCGCAGCCTGCAGTTACTTTTGGTGGGCAGCTGTAGGTCAATTCTGGGTCAATTACTGCCAGTGTTGGATAGAAGTTCAAGCAGTTGATTGGAGCTTTTTTGCCGATTGCATGGTTGGTTACTACAGATACTTTTGTTACTTCAGAACCAGTACCAGCAGTGGTTGGAACTGCGATCAAAGGCAGATGTTCTTTCGGTAACTGTTTGCCTGTGCCGTGATATTCAGCAATGGATTCTTTGGTCATGCATACGCTTGCAGCAGCTTTTGCAGCATCCAGAGCACTGCCGCCACCTAAAGCTACAACAAAACCGTGTTTATTTTTTCTGATTAACTCAGCGCAAGCATCAATTTCAGTTACGTCTGGGTTTGGAGAAACATCACCAAAAGCAGCAGTCAAAGCGCCTTTACTGCCATCAACGATTTTCTGAGCCAAACCATTGGTCATGAAAAATTTATCTGCTACTAACAGACCATTTGCAATGCCCAGTTCCTGAGCGATTTCATCAATTTTGTTGATTAAGCCAGCGCCAAATCTGATTTCTACTGGCTGAATGTAATTCCAAGATGCCATGATTAAAAATCCACCTTTCAAGAATCAAAAGTAATAGTTTATTGATTGTTAATGATTTTGCATTTAGTAAAACAGGCCATCTACTCTTATGTAAATAGATAGCCTGTTAAAATTTCATATTTCCAGCTCAAATACAGCTTGTTTTCTCACAAAGTGAAATTATTTTACGATAGCTACGGCTGTAGTATAGTCTGGATTCTTTTCTACAGTTGCTAACTGTTCGTCGATCCAGGTCAGAACTGCATCAATTTTTGGTAATACTTCATCCAATTCTTCTTTGGTGATGGTCAATGGTGGGCAAATAGACATTGTGTTTTCACGACCATACAGATGAATGTTGTATTCGTTTTCCAATTTTGCAATAGCCTGAGCTTTGATTGCATTTGGTTTACCATAGTAATCTAGTGGTTCACGAGTTGCTTTATCTTTTACCAATTCAAATGCTGTGAACAGACCGATATGACGAGCTTCGCCAACGCAAGCATGTTTTTCTACCATTTCGTCTTCCCATTTAGCCAAGTAAGCGCCAACTTCGTTTACATGGTCGCAAACATTGTGTTCCAAATAGTAGTCAACTGCTGCATTACCAGCTGCGCAAGCCAGTGTATGACCACTGTAGGTCAAGCCGCACTGCAGTACATGTTCTTCAAAGTATTTGCTGATTTCTTTGCTCATAACTACGCCGCCCAGTGGAACATAACCGCAGGTAACGCCTTTTGCGAAGGTAATGATATCTGGAACGATATCAAAGTTCTGCCAGCAGAACATTTTACCGGTACGACCAAAACCAGCCATAACTTCATCGCAAATCATCAGGATGCCATATTTGTCGCACAGAGCGCGTACGCCTTCCATGTAACCTTTTGGCGGAATCAGAACGCCGTTAGCACCAGTAATGGATTCCATCATGATTGCTGCAACATGATCGGTACCTTCATAGTGTAACTGTTCTTCTAACAGGTGCAGATAATATTTGGTAGCTTTTTCTTCATCAGCTTTATCCCAACCATCATGATAGGTGTATGGGTCGATGAATTTTACGAAGCCATTGGCACCGCCAACTTCAGCTGCGAAACGTCTCCAGTCACCGGAAGCATTGGAAGCACCCAATGTAGCACCGTGATAGCTTCTGTAACGGTTGAAAATTTTGGTACGGCCTGTGAAATTACGAGCGATTTTGATAGCATTTTCGTTAGCATCTGCACCAGCGTTGGTGAACAGAACTCTCTGGAAATGATCAGCACCAGCAATGTCAACGATCTTTTTAGCCAGTGTGGATTTTGCTTCTGTTGCATAGCAAGGAGCAGCAAAGCATAATTTATCAGCCTGTGCTTTAATTGCATTTACGATTTCTGGCAGGCTATGACCTAAGTTTGCACAAACCAGCAAGGAGGACATATCTGTAATTTTATTTCCGTCGTAATCATACAGATAAACGCCTTCGCCTCTTTCAATTGCTCTTGCTGCACCGCCGGATTTAGACCAAGACTGTGCAATGTACTGTGCATGCATCTGAGAAATTTCTTTTCCTGTTAATGCCATTGTAATTACCATCCTTTCAAGATATAAAAGTTATTTTAAAAAGAACTCGCACCCTAGCAGTGGCGTTTCTTTTTTGGAACCTATAAATATAATATATCATATCTAAAAAAATTCAATATCTATAAGCATAACTTTTTATGTGCTATCGCACACAGGAAGGAATCCACAATTCATAGCTCAATTTATACCACGTATTGTCTCTTTTTGACGTACCACACCTCACATAATTCGCTTCAGCATAAAGGCAATACTGTACAGCAAACGAGTGTCTAATTCTGAAAGATCACAATTTAACATTTCTTCTATCTTGTTAATTTTGTAGTTGATGGTATTCCGATGTACAAACATTGCTTCTGCTGTTTCCTTTACACTGCCACTATGCTCCAGATAGCACTGTAACACTTCACAATAATTTGTCTGGTTCAGCTTATCATATTCAACCAATTTCTGGATTGTTTCCGCATAATACTCATTTATCACATCTTCATTTTCAATATCCATCAGTAATGTGTAAATTCCTAAATCCTGATAAGCTACCACGCCTTTGTCATTCTGTGTATTTTTCTGCAATTTTAATACCTGACAGGCCTGCCGATAGGATTTCCCGATATTCTGCGCATTCGGTGTGGCACGGCCAATGCCTATATAGCACTGTTCTTTCTGAAAATTGCAGCGTTTCAGCATATCTGTCACGGTCTTTTTCACCATTGCTTCTGCATATCCAGCAAATAACAGCACAATATTGCCGCCTAATTCAAACACAAAAGTTTTTTTGCGAGAAAAAATCATATAATTTTCCATAGTTTTCAGATAACGCTGCAATTTTTCTTCGGAAACCTTTTCTCCATTTTCCATAATTTCCACAACAGTGATACAATACGTCCATGTAGGCAAAAAATTGTTACGCTCCAATTGTGGCACATAAAGCTCTTCTTGATTGCTGAAAAAAATAGCATTTTTTACAGCGCTGGACAATTCCAGATTATATTTATCCGATTCGGTAATGATATAGCAAATTGAGCGCATAATCTCTGCCATGTGTCCCCGCCATGGCACCGTAAACAGCGGAAAACCTTCTTTATTGCAATAATCGATTACATCTTTTGGTACTTCTTTTATAAATGGCCCAATATTAATTACCATCCCGCTGGCCTTATGCTCATTGTTGGCTTTGACAAGATCTAATAAAGTCTCATCCCTGTTCAGCCCTACGCCCGTTGTAAATGCAATTTCCTGTCCGTCTAAAAACGAGGAGATTGCATTACTCTCTACCATATGCAGCCAACGTACCACATTGCCCATTCCCCGTTCACCTGCTACCAAGGTAACGTCTTGATTTTTTATATTTTCATACAAATCAGATAATAAAACTGCCATAACTACTCACCCAACCTTCCTACGTCTCATGCTGCTTTATCTTAGTTTTTATTTTAGCGATTTCTTTTCCCTATTGCAAGTTTTTTGTGCTGGTCCCTTGCTGCCTAAAAGCTAAAAGTTAAAGTTCCATACCGCATCCCTGCAATGTCCCTCGCCATGTCGGCTATAGTCCCACTTTATAATTCTTCCATATTTGATAACCGATAAAACTGGAAAAAATCCCAATACCACCGCATACGCACCAGAAAATCATAGTCATATCCCATCCAAAAGCTTCAGAAAATGCTCCCGTGGCAAACATAGAAGTGGCAATACCCAAGTTGACAAAGGCATTCAAAATGCCTGAAACCGATGAACTCCGCCCTTTTTTCGCAAAGTATCCCGGTACAACACCTACATATACAGTATTTACCGCCATCATAATCGTTGTGGCCACAGAGAAAAATACAAACATCGGTATTAAACCAATGAAAGATGTCAGATACAATACAACCAAAGCAATAGTCCCTGCGATAAACAGAAAAAAGGAACAACGCACTTCATCACCAATCACCTTGCGAACCGCCGCCGCAATGCTGATGCCAATAATATTAAACATAGGAATTAACGCCGTACTTACAATGGCTAATGTCGTGCCTACTGCAAATTTTTCGCCCATCAAACTCGGCATCCAAGCTGTAATTCCCTCTTTCAGCATGCCCTGCATCATTAACACTAAACACATAAAGACCATGCCTGAGCCCAAAACTAATTCACCTAAAGGCGCTTTCTCTATCGCGTTTTCCTTTCCATCACCAGTCTGCTCGGCAACCTCTATATCTACACGGGTCAGCTTAGGCAGCAGCATTCCTGTGCCAATCCACCAGCCAACTGCTGTAAGCATCACAACAAAAAACGAACCCAGAAAGACCTGCTTCCAATCACCTGTAAGTTCCAAAATCAACGCAGTAAATCCATACGTAGCCAAAGTACCCACCGGCACGGTGCTGTTAATATAAACGCCTAAGGTTCCCCGCACCTGAGCCGTAAAATACTGCGCAAACAACCGAACAATCGGCGACCACAGCAGAGACTGCATAAATCCATTCACACACCAGACAACAATCATTACATTTAGACTTGAGGCCAAGCACATCCCCAAATTACTCAAACTAGAACCGACCAAACCAACAACAATCATCTTGCGTGGCGCTACATAATCGCCTAAAAAGCCGCTGAAAATTTGTCCCAAGCCATAAGTGATAAATAAGCCGGTTCCCACCAGGCCTACCATTCCTTTTGAATAGCCTTCAGCTAAAATAATGGAGGCCATGCAAGCCGAGTAATTCATCCGACCAAAATAGGCGAAAAAATAACCAAACCAACAAATCCCAAACAAAGCAATATCATTTTTTCCAATCTTCTCCGTTGCAGCAGCCAAGACTTTCACTCCTCGATATCATGTTTTTATTTATTATTATAATTTTTCTTGTTTATCCTATCACACCTATCCTGCTTTGTAAATTCAATGTTTCAAAGAAATTTTCTAATAGGCAGGACTTTTCAGCTTTTTTGTACTATACTTTAATAGAATCATCATCAAAAAATACTCATTTATCGGAGGTACTTAATATGTCGCTTCTTGCCGCTGACTACAGCCATTGTGCTGTCATTGTAATCGACTTTCAAAATGATTTCATTTTGCCCGGCTCTCCTACAGAAATTCCTGGCAGCTACGCTGTTCTTCCGCAGATACAACAACTCCTGCAAACAGCGCGGACACAGCACATTCCCATTATCCATGTACTGCGCTGCTATCTGCCCGACGGCTCCAATGTGGACTTATGCCGCCGTGAACAGGTGCAAAAGGGAGCTGCCATGATTGCACCCTATTCTGCCGGTGCCGATTTTCCTCTCGCCCTCAAACCCTCCACCGCTCCGCCCCTTGATTGGGAACTACTTTTGCAAGGCGGGTTTCAACAATTGGGATCACAAGAATGGGCCATGTACAAATCACGATGGGGCGCATTTTTTCGCACCGATTTAGAAAAATTTTTACGTGAACAGGACGTCAATACGCTTATTTTTTGTGGTTGTAACTTTCCCAACTGCCCTCGCACCAGCATATACGAAGCCAGCGAACGGGACTTTCGTCTATTGCTGGCCCAAGATGCCATATCAGGACTTTACGAAAAGGGCGTACAGGAGCTTTCTGGAATCGGCGTCACCATTGCCGATACAATAACTATTTGTGGGAAGTTAAGTCAATGAAAGAACGTTATCATATATTAGATTTACTGCGTGGCCTTCTTTTGCTCAATGCCGTACTCTATCATGGTCTCTACGACTATATCTATGTCTTTGACCGCTCATGCACCTTTATGCAGCAGCACAGTTCCTATCTTTGGCAGCAGACAATCTGTACAGGTTTTATCTTATTGGCCGGCTGCTCATGCACCTTAAGTCGCAATCCTGCAAAACATGGCTCATTAATTTTTGCCTGCGCGTTACTCATCACAACTGTCACCTGCATTGTTATACCTGATGAACGCATCCTTTTCGGCGTATTGCACTTAATCGGCTTGTCTTATCTGCTTACAGCATTTCTAAAACCGCTTTTAAGCCGGCTTCCCGCCCTTCCCATGATGTGTTTATCACTCATCCTGTTTCTGTTTTTTAAAGGTATCTATTACGGTTACTTAGGTATCTGGGATTATGCCCTTTGGTACTTACCAGAGCAATTATATCAATATCCATTGCTTTTCCTGCTCGGCTTACCCGATGCATCCTTTTTTTCCGCCGATTACTTTCCTCTTATCCCCTGGCTCTTTTTATTTGGCGTGGGTTATTTCGGTGGTCCCATACTTTTACAAAGTCGTGTGTTTCATGCCGTAAAACACTGGAAACTTCCTGTGATAAATTGGATAGGACAACACACCTTGTTTTTGTATATGCTCCACCAACCCATTTTATATGGATTGCTCACAATCTTTTTGAGCTAATGAAAAAGGACTGTCCCTTACGCAAATGCTTAACACTTCCGCCGACAGTCCTCTTTCATCTTTTTTTGATTTGCCGCAAATTTGGTGAACATCCTTCCTCCCATCTACCACTCCAACGCATTATACACATGTTGTTCCTGCGCACCAAGCTGGCTCAGTACCTCCTGGGCCCGCTCCATGTCCTCTTTATGCACATAAATACGGTATTGCTCCGTCGGACGCTGCAGCATCCCGCCTTTTCTTACATCTTCCCGAACGCGAATCTGCTTGCTCTGTATTTTTATTCCATTTTGCTGCAATAAAGTCCTTGCCCGTAAATAATACTCCATTGACAAGGTTGTTAACAGTTCCACGCGATTCCAAATAAACAAAAATATCCCTCCCCTTCATAGAGACTATCTTTACCTAGTTATTCTCTATGCATTAAAAATATTTATATTTATATTTTACCTTAAAAGTTCTATTTATTCAACCAATACTGGCAATAAATTTTGCAGAAGCAAAAAAAAATTTTATATACATATGCACATCAGAACCTACAGCAAAAAAATCTGCTGCCAAATCACCTTATATGCAACCTTCTGCATAAAAAGGTAGTCTGGCAGCAGTCATCTATCGCAGACCCCATCCATCAACCCAGTCTTTGTTTTCCGGCAATTTTGGGCCGCATTTCTGCCTTTCCTGTTTTGCGCCGATAAATAAGTACCAACATCGCCCCTGTAAAAAGAAGCAAGCTCATAACCTGTGCTGCACGCAACGGCCCCAGCATTAAACTGTCGGTGCGAAATCCTTCTATCACCACTCGCCCTACAGAATATAGCATCAGATAGCTCAATCCAATCTCCCCACGACGCATAAAAGCTTGCCGCGCCAGCCAAAGCAGCGCAAAAAACACCAACAGATCCCAACAGGATTCATACAAAAATGTGGGATGACGATACGCCCCGTCAATCCACATGGCCCACGGCACCTGTGACGGGTCCACTTCATAGCCGTAAGCCTCCTGATTGAAAAAGTTTCCCCAACGGCCAATGGCCTGACCCAAAATCATAAAAGGCGCCATAATGTCGGCAAATTGCCAAAAAGATATGTGATAGTGACGGCATCCCCAGTAAATCGCAATCACCCCTGCAATCAGCCCGCCATGTACTGCCAGACCGCCATGCCAGGTGGCAAGAATTTCTCCAGGATGCTGCGCATAATAGGGCCAGTCAAAAATCACATAATAGGCCCTTGCCCCTGCAATAGCCGCCACAATGGTTACCATAAAAATTGTCAGAAAATCATCCTCATCAATCCCCGCGCGCCCCATGATTTTGCAGCCGCCTACCGCAGCAATCAGCATGGCAGACGCAATTAACAGCCCATACCAACGCACCGTAATCGGGCCCAACGAAAACGCCACCGGATCAATATTCATAAAAAAGCCTCCCTCAGGATATTCCAGCTTATTGTATCACATCAAGCCCAAAAAGTCTAATACAAGGCTTGTGTTGTGTTTCTATTTCGGAACAGCTCCCTATCCCGCAGTATCGACAAATATATCTTTCGATTCACAGCGCATTTCAATCTTGACAAGAGAATGCTTTTGCGGGCTTTTCTATATTTTTAAAGCCTGCAAAAATAACATTCGCTATCAATCTTCACATTGTCAAACTATTTTTCCCCTCTGCGCAAGAGCATCTCTATTGTCTGCCGCAGCAAAGCTTCCTCCACCGGATAGGAAGATGTATTATGCAGCCAGTTAATTGCACAGCGGCAGGGGAAATCAACAGGATACAAAAATAGGAATTGATTTTTGGCATCCTGCTGATGCCGTAAAATTTCACGCTGTGGAATAAAAGCCCAGTAGGTGCTGCCAGCAATGAATTGATTGAGGCAAAAAGTGTCCTGCAAAATAAACGGCGGCTTCTGATAGCCAAGCGCCTGCAGGGCGGAAACCAATCTCCGGTCAGTCTCCATATGTGCAGTCGCAAAGGGAAAATCGAACAATTCATAAATAGAAACAGATTGTTTTTGCCTTAAAGGATGCTGCTTGCTGAGCAAAACGGCCATGGGCTCGTTGGTCAGCTCTGAGAGCTGAAGGTGATATTTTTGCTCTAATTGTCGGCGGTCATTCTCCAGACAAGTAGAATTTATTTGCAGGAGCGCAAAATCCAACGCTCCATAAAGTAATTGGTGCATCAATGTATGCTCGTCAATTTCTTGAAAATTAATAGCAATTTGCGGGTACTCTTTTTCAATTTGAAGATATACATGCAGCAACAATTCTGTGCAGACCAAAGTATTGCCGCCGATGGTGATGCGGTTTGTCAGTCCGTCGTGGGCATCATGGGCGATAGATTGAATCAGATGAACTTCATTCAAAATTTCATGGGCATATTCCAACGCCATTTTCCCCGCTGCCGTAAATTGAACCCCTTGATGATTGCGCGTGAGCAGCGTACAGTTCAATTCCCTTTCTAAAGCTTGCATAGCGGTGCTGAGAGCCGGCTGGGAAATAAAAAGATGCTGCGCCGTTTGGGAGAAAGAATGATATTGCTCCAAAGCACAAAGTAAATGGAGTTGTTGCAGTTTCATATTAATTCCTCCAATATGTTTGTCTAAGAGAGTAACTTTTTATTGAGCCTCTCCAGCAAAATACTTTCGCCAAAGGTTGGCATTTTGCTGCAGACGCTGTAGAGCGTACAATTCCAGGAGAAATCTTCAATTTCTAAAATATGCAAGGCATCCTGATATAATCCCAAGCTGTTTTGGGCAGCAGAAAAGGACTGCCAGGATATATAATTGGTTTCCGCAATTAATTTGCGTTGAGAAATAATATTGGACATCTGTAAAATCGTACTAGTGCAGCCATATTTCTTAAAAAAGGTTTGGGTGAGATGATCGGAAGGGTCTTTGGAAACAAGACGGGAACACTGCATAATTTCCCTTAATGGAGCCTGTTGTCTCTCATAAAGGGGATGCCTGGGACCAGTCAGAAAACACATAGAATCCTGTGTCAGCGCATGAAGTTCCAGCGGTAGTCCTTGTAGCGTGTTGATAAGCAAGGGCCGTTCAATCTCATGAATCTGCAGCAAAGCCATATCAATCTGCTGAGAAATTAAGAGCTGCAATAACGCCTGATTGTTGCATGTTGACAGGGAAAATTGGGCAGCGGGATATTCCTGCATAATCGCTGCAATAATTTCCGTCAGAACAAGACTGCCATACTGACTGCTGCTGGCAATGGCAATCTTATGGCAAAACGCCTGATACAAAAGATCCTGCAAGCGGTATAATTGACGGGTTTTGCTTTGCAATTGCTCGGTATGCAGCAAGATCTGCCGCCCTGTTTCCGTCCAATGGATCCCCTTTTGGTCCGCGGTGAGCAAAGTACAGCCCAATTCCTTCTCCAGGCTGTGAACGGCTGAGCGAAGCGATGATTCTGGTTTTTGCAAAGCAGACGCTGCCTCCCGAAAAGAATTATACGATTGTAAAGTGTTCAGCAAAAGAAGTTGTTTTAGCAGCATAAAAAACCTCCTGAGATGAGATAAAAACAGTATAACACGGAAAAGTACAGGCAACAAGAACAGCTATAAGTTTTTTTGCGCACCATGCAGAAGTATTCATATTTTACAGATAATTTATTACATAATATAATCTTATATAGAGAGAGGGGTGAACGGCCGCACCCACGCAGAGAGAGTTTTGTGAAATAAAAAAATGAGGTGTTCAGAATGATTCGCAGTATTGATAAAGAAAAATGTGTAGGATGTGGAATTTGTGTAGAACGCTGTCCCTTGGATACATTACGGCTGGGAGCTGATAAAAAAGCATATATCGCCTATCCAGAAGACTGCATGACTTGTTTTTTATGTGAACGCAATTGCCCAAAGGGTGCTATTTTTGTCCATCCGTTTAAAGAAATACTGCCACCGGTTTATCCCATGTGATAACAGACAGTAAAAGACGGATAAGAAAATAAAAGGAGTGTTCAAGATGAAAGATTTTCAAATGGATTGTGTGAATATAGAGACCGATGTGTTGATTATCGGCGCAGGACCTTCCGGTATGTGGACAGCAAAACATCTGAAGGAATTAAAACCTGGGCTGCAGGTAACCGTTGTGGATAAAGCCGGAGCCGACTGGGGTGGCTTGATGACAATGTCTGAAGGAGACTTCGACGCCGTCACACCAGAAGAAAATATTGATGAATGGGTAAAAGATCTGGTTTATTACTGGGATGGACTATGTGACCAGGAATTGATGGAAACCTTATTTCGCGCTTCCTATGACCGGTTGTGCGAATACGAAAAACTGGGCTGCGCTTATACCAGAAAAGAAGATGGAAACTTTAAAGGCATCCCCCAAAGAGGGCTGGACAATGTAAAGCTATGCATCACTAAAGTCAAGGGAACTGGCGGCGAAGACATGCGCGATAGCTTGAATAAGGAAATGCGCCGCCTGGATATACAACGCATCGGTCGTATTATGGTTACTGAATTGCTGCAGCAGGATGGACATATCACGGGCGCTGTAGGTTTCCATGTCCGGACAGGTCAGTTTTACAGCTTTGCTGCAAAAGCAGTGGTCATTGCCTGCGGACGGGGCGGATGGAAATGCTCTTATGGTAAAAATACATCTACTGGCGAAGGATTGCTGCTGGCCTATCAGGCTGGAGCAGAGCTCTGCAATATGGAGTTTGCCGAAGTATGGAACGTACCAAAACTTTTTTCCTGGGAAGGGCAGACTGTGCTGTTGCCGTTAGGGGCAAAATTTGTCAATGCCAAAGGAGAATCTTTCATGGAACGTTACTCTCCTGTCTTGAAAGGCAATACAGACCCCCATTACACAACGATGGCAATGGCTATGGAAACCACCGCTACGGCGATACTTGTACCTGCCACACTCCAGTCCAGATGGATGTTATATGCTTCACCGTTGGAACTGATGAAGTGTCCGAAAGGAATAAATCCTGCTCCACAAGTAACGGCTGCCAGGAACATCAACGGGAAAGTCATAGCCAGCGGACTTTCGTGTGGGTGGCAAGGGTGGCAAGGGCGGCAAGGTGCCGCTTCCA